>UMBX01058367.1_pt1 | contig 108649 bp, 110 predicted proteins | sample 1964081 | NCBI WGS metagenome assembly UMBX01 (sample SAMEA4835952, study PRJEB28245) | human gut metagenome | biome: gut microbiome; material: fecal sample | place: Denmark | collected 2008
AAATTTTTTGGGACATTTTCCAAAACTATTGACACTTTTTTTACTATTGATTAGAATAAATTTTATCCGAATGCATAAAAAAAATTTTCTCCTAGTACAAATGTACCTATAATGTAAAAATAATAAAGATACATTTTTCAATTTATGCTTTACTATATCTTTTACAAATCGGTACAAAAGTACCATTATTAACAATCTAGTTTATAAGCTAAAAGAAAGAATAACTAATACTGTAAATAAATTTCTTTTCAGTGAAATTATAAATATATATGTTAATTAATAATCTCACTTCAATAATTAATTAATGAGTTACCTACAATTTTTCTAAGATGATTTATTAAAATAGTAGTTTAAAATTCCAAGAATTCTAAAAAATGAAAAATTAATTCTACATTAGCAAATCGATTTAAAAAAAAACTATCTACATTTCTTTAATAAAGTCATAGTATATCGTACACTATACCAAGTAGAATATATACACAAATATTATAACTATAGTGACTTAGATCAATGATATTTTAGGACTTGAATCATACAAAAGTTACGACCCAATAGCACATGGAATTCTTATTAATTTTTTTTGACTCAATCCTAATTATACTGTTAATTATTCTTTCTTAAATGATTTACGCTTAAAATAATATTTAGAATAAAATCTATCTATTCCAAAGCTAACTATTTTATTTATTTTTTAAGTCAAATAAAAAGAAGTAAATTATGGTTAAGTGCTTCGTTTTGCCTTTATTGGCATAGATAGAGCATAAAGATAAAATAAATAAATTACTCAATAAGCATACCTTTATTACCTCTTCTAATAAATCTTGGCAAGAGTTTATAAAAATCATTAAAAATATTAATTTACTTAGTAATCATTTGGTATTTATAAATTAAAACTCTATTTAAACAAATTGTTCATTTTGATGAATCATATAACAGTTCTATTTTTAACTAATTTAAATAAACTTCAAAAAAGTTATATTTTATTTTATTTCCCGGGAAATATTTTTCCACTTTTTCTTTTGATTATTCATTTAGTTTCACGTGAAACTTTTTTATCTTTTCTTATTTTATTTCCCGGGAAATATTTTTCCACTTTTTCTTTTGATTATTCATTTAGTTTCACGTGAAACTTTTTTATCTTTTCTTATTTTATTTCCCGGGAAATATTTTTCCACTTTTTCTTTTGATTATTCATTTAGTTTCACGTGAAACTTTTTTATCTTTTCTTATTTTATTTCCCGGGAAATATTTTTCAAAATATTGTCACTAATATTTAAATAAACATACAAAAAAATAGAAATTACTCAATTTCTATTTTTTCTTCTTTCTCTACTATAGCAATAGTTGCTACTTTCTGATTCTCCTTTAAATTAATTAATCTATTACCCTGCGTGGCCCTTTTTAAGGTAGCAATTTGATTCAAAGGCATTCTCATAATAATTCCGCTATCTGTAATTATCATTATATCAAGTTTTTCAACATTTAATGGGTCAACATATTTTAATGTTACCATACTTCCATTTTTAGCTGTTATATTTAATGCCTTAACACCCTTACTTGCCCTATGAGTTAATCTGTATTCGTCTATTGTAGTTTTTTTACCATAACCATTTTCTGTAACAATTAAAATTTCTTCACCTGGATTTATAATTTCTGTACTTACAACTATACTGTTATCTGATAAATCGATTCCTTTCACCCCTGAAGTTCCTCTACCCATAGATCTGATTTCTGATTCTTTAAATCTTACCATACGGCCATTACTTGCTCCTATAACTACTTCATCGTTTCCTGTAGTTTTTCTTACAGAAATTAGTTCATCACCATCTTTTAAAATAATAGATATTTTTCCACTTTTTCTAATATTATTAAATTCATCTATTGGAGTTCTTTTAACCAGTCCTTGTTTAGTAGAAAATAGTAAATATTTAATTTTATCTTCATTAGAATCAACCTCTAACATAGAACGTATGTTTTCTTCTTTTTCTAATGACAATAAATTAACTATAGGTATACCTTTAGATTGTCTACTAAATTCTGGTATTTCATATCCCTTTAACCTATACACTTTTCCATTATTTGAGAAAAACAATAAATAATCATGTGTTTTCATTGGAATTACTTGTTCTACAAAATCTTCCTCATTAGTTGACATTCCTTTGATACCTACTCCGCCTCTATTTTGACTTCTATACGTGTCGGATTTAATTCTCTTTATATATCCTTTATTGGTTAAAGTTACAATTATATCTTCTACTGGTATTAAAGACTCATCCTCAATGTATTCAATTGCAGTCATATCAATATTAGTTCTTCGTTCATCTGCATATTTCTCTTTGATTTCTAATAATTCATTTTTGATAACTTGAAGAATATTTTCATCGCTACTTAATATTTCCTTTAATCTTTCTATTGTTTTTAATAATTCATCTAATTCAGATTCGATTTTTTCTCTCTCAAGGCCTGTCAATCTTCTTAGTTTCATTTCTAAAATAGAATTAGCCTGAATTTCAGTTAAACCAAATTGGTTAATTAAGCCTGTTCGCGCCTCTTCATCTGTTTTTGAAGCACGAATCAATTTTATAACAGCATCAATGTGATCAAGAGCTATTTTTAAGCCTTCTAAAATGTGTACTCTTTTCTCTGCAACATCTAAATCATACTTAGTTCTACGGATTATTACTTCCTTCTGATAATCAATGTACTTAACTATAATATCTTTTAAACCTAAAGTCTTAGGAACACCTTGATCTAACATTAAAAATATTATTCCATATGTAGTTTGAAATGCTGTATGTTTAAATAGTTTATTCAATACTACTTGAGCATTAGCATCTTTTTTTAACGTAATAGTTATCTTTATACCATTCTTTAAATCAGAATGATAATCAGAAATACCCTCAATCGTTTTATTATGAACAAGTTCTGCTACTTTATTCTTTAATTCAAGTGTATTAACTCCGTATGGAACTTCGTCTATTATTATATATTGGCGACCGTTTTTTTCTTCAATAGTAGCCTTACTTCTTATGGTAATAGAACCTCTTCCTGTTTCATATGCCTTTCTGATTCCACTATTACCAAGTATATTAGCACCAGTTGGAAAGTCAGGTCCTTTAATATAGTGCATCAACTCATCTAAAGTTATATCATGATTATCAATATATGCAACACACCCATCTATAACTTCACCTAAATTATGTGGTGGTATATTGGTAGCCATTCCTACTGCTATACCAGTTGTTCCATTAACTAAAATATTTGGGAATCTAGACGGTAGTACTTCTGGTTCTTTCGTTGTTTCATCAAAGTTTGGTATAAAATTAACCGTATTTTTATTAATATTTTTTAACAATTCAAGTGAAATTTTTGATAATCTCGTTTCGGTATAACGCATTGCAGCAGCGCCATAACCTTCAATATTACCAAAGTTACCATGACCATCTATTAACATATATCTATATGAAAAATCTTGGGCCATTCTTACCATTGCTTCATAAATCGAACTATCTCCATGTGGATGGTAATTACCCATAACTTCCCCTACTGTTTTTGCACTCTTTCTATGTGGTTTATCTGGTGTATATCCAGATTCAAACATTGAATATAAAATACGACGATGAACTGGTTTTAAACCGTCCCGTAAGTCGGGAAGAGCTCGTGAAACGATTACACTCATTGAATATTCCAAAAAGGAATCTTGTACCTCTTTTACTATATTGTTTGTTTCTAAACGATCCATTTTGTCCTCCTATTTTATACATCTAAATTTTCAACATATGTTGCATTTGTTTCTATAAATTCTCTTCTAGGTCCTACTTCTTCTCCCATTAATTTTGAAAAAGTCTCATCTGCTGCTAATGCATCATCTACTGTTATTTGTCTCAATACACGTTTTTGTATGTCCATTGTTGTTTCATTTAATTCTTCCGCATCCATTTCACCTAATCCTTTCATTCTTGCTATATCATATTTTGTATTAGGTGATAATGTAGCTAAATACTCATCTCTTTCTTGTTCATTTAAAACATACTTAATTGTTTTTCCATGCTTAATTACAAATAATGGTGGTTGAGCAGCATATACATGTCCCGCCTCGACAATAGGCTTAAAGAAGCGATAAAATAAAGTTAAAAGTAAAACTCTAATATGACTTCCATCAACATCAGCATCCGTCATAATAATTATCTTGTTGTATCGTAACTTTGACAAATCAAATTCTTCTCCAATGCCTGTTCCAAAAGCTGTTATAATTGTACGAATTTCTTCATTTGATAGTGCTCTATCTAGTCTTGCTTTTTCTACATTAAGAATTTTTCCTCTTAAAGGTAAGATTGCTTGCGTCATACTATCCCTACCTTTAATAGCTGATCCACCAGCAGAATCTCCCTCTACTAGAAATATCTCACATTCTGATGCATCTTTACTTTTACAATCAGATAGTTTTCCATAGAAATTTGTTACATCCAAGTCTCCTTTACGTCTAGTTAATTCTCTTGCTTTCTTTGCTGCTACTCTAGCTCTTGATGCTGTCATAGCCTTTTCAATAATTATCTTAGCTTCATCTGGATGTTCCATTAAAAATCTTTCTAGATTTGCAGAAAAAATTCTATTTGCTATACCACGTACTTCACTATTACCAAGTTTTGTCTTAGTTTGTCCCTCAAATTGTGGATTTGGGTGTTTAATGGAAACTATCATTGTTAGTCCTTCTCTTACATCATCACCAGTAAGAGAATCATCATTATTTTTCATTAATCCACTGCTTTGAGCATATTTATTCAAAATTCTAGTAAGTGCCATTCTAACACCATCTTCATGAGTACCACCTTCTGGAGTTGTTATATTATTAACAAATGAATAAATACTAGAGCTATATGTTTCATTATATTGCAAGGCAACTTCTAGCATGATGTCACCTTCTTGACCTGTTACATCAATAATAGTGTTATGTATTGGTTGCTTTGACTTATTCAATAAAGCAACATATTCACGAATACCGCCTTCATAACAAAAAGATTCTTTCTTGTCTGCTTCTCTATCATCATATAAAGTAATTCTAAGACCCCTATTTAAGAATGCTAATTCGCGAAGTCTATTTCTTAATATTTCATAGTCAAAAACTGTTGTTTCTTGAAAAATGGAAGGATCTGGTAAAAATGTTACTGTTGTTCCTGTACGATTCTCATCACAGTCACCAATTATTTTTAAAGGTTCTACAGGATGTCCACCATTAGTATACTTCTGGTAGTATACATGACCATTTTTGTAAACTTTAACTTCTAGATAAGTAGATAAGGCATTAACAACACTGGCACCAACTCCATGTAATCCACCAGACACCTTATATCCACCACCACCAAACTTTCCACCTGCATGCAAAACAGTATATACTGTTTCTACCGTACTTTTTCCAGTTTTTGGATGGATATCTACTGGAATTCCACGTCCATCATCTTTTACCGTAATACTATTATTTTTTTCAATAATTACTTCGATATGTGTACAATATCCAGCTAACGCTTCATCAATAGCATTATCTACAATTTCCCACACCAAATGATGCAATCCCCTACTACTTGTTGTTCCAATATACATTCCTGGTCTTTTTCTTACTGCTTCTAAGCCTTCTAAAACTTGTATAGCAGACGAATCATATTTAATTCCATTATCTTGTTCCATCAGTTATTTCTCCTTTCAATTCCACTGTTACTAATACTAAATATTGTAGCAGTTGCTAATGCTTTTTTTGAAATATTTTTTAAATCTGTAGTTGTTATTATACTTTGAATATCACTATTAATGTAGTTTAGTAATTTGTTTCTCTTTTTTAAATCAAGTTCTCCAAATATATCATCTAACAATAATACAGGTTTAGTTCCACTCTTCTCATCAAAAACTGGTATAGTTGCCAATTTATATGCCAATACAGCACTTTTTTGTTGACCCTGTGATGAATATAACTTCATATCATTACCATGATATATAAATTGAAAATCATCACGATGAGGACCAAATATTGTCATCCCTAGATGTAATTCCCTTTGATAATTAATCTTGTAAATTTCTGACATTTTTTTCTTAATTACATCATCGTCATACTTGTCAAAAAGTATATTAGGTTTATATAAAATGCTAACTCCACTCTGACCAGTTATATTTTCAAATATTTTATCTATGTCAGTATTGATTTTTTTCAAATATTGGTATCTTAATTTATATATAATTATAGCTTTTTCAATTAACTTATCTGTTAAAATATCAAAATAGTTTTTATCGGTAATACCATTTGTGAAAAGAAGTTTTAAATATTCATTACGTGTTTTTAAAAGTTTGTTGTACTGATTATATGTAGTTAAATACAAGGAAGAAAGTTGACTCAATTCAATATTTAATAAATTTCTTCTAATATTCGGAGAGCCTTTAATAAGTTCTAAGTCATTTGGAGTAAAAGTTACAATCTTTAGATTTGATACATATTCAGCTAAACAATTAACTCGTTTATTATTTAATTTGACTATTTTTCCTTTTTTTGTTATTTCTACTTCTAAATTTTTGGAAATTTTTTTGTCTCTTATATTTCCCTTAATTTTCAGTTTAGACTTTGAAAAAGTAATTAAATCTACATCACTTATATTCTTATAAGACTTTGTAAGAGCCAGGACAACTATTGATTCTAAAATATTTGTCTTACCAGATGCATTATCTCCAATTATTATATTCATATGAGGATTAAATTCTAAATTTGTTTTACTATGATTACGAAAATTCACTAAATTTAATTTTGAAATTATCATTTTTGATAAAAAAACACCTCATATACTCACCTTCACCCTTTTTCAGTATACCCGTACACGCAAAAATATTATAACATATTGCATTTAAATATAGTAGAAAATTTTAGTTAAATTTTAAAAATTGTTGTTTTTTTCGTAATATTAATTGCAAAAAAAAAGCTACCAATCATTTTTGATTGATAGCTTTTTTTAACTTCTTCTGTTTCTTATTACTGATTCTAAACGACTTGCTCTCAATATCTGATTTTCCAATGACTTATAAGAAATTGGAAGCGCTAATATTTTTCCATTGGCAAATTCTATTTCTGTATAATTGTTACGTGAACTTAGAGGTCTAATCTTTTCTATTTTGTTTAATGCAAGCCACGAACATTCTGTTTCTTCTGGTGAATTTGTTGGAAAGAAGACTATGTTTCTGGTGTCCTCTATCATTATTGGTAACTTATATGCTGTTTGCAATATCTGTTTTGAGCCTTCTCTTCTACCGACATAAGAACTTCCAAAATACTTACAGCTATAATCAATAATTTTTAAAGGTTTTGCCTCTATTTTATATTCTGTTCCTTCCTCCAATATTAGTGAATTTGCTTTTTTGTCTGGTATGATTGCCAATGTGGCATCGTTTATTTCATACTGATTCATTATTTTTCCCCCTCCTACATTTTAAAAATGTTACTACCACTCTATCATATTGTATTGTCGAAATTTATCGAAATATGTCGAAAACTGTCGAATTTTCAAAAAAAATAGCAACTATCAAACTTTTGTTTTGTATAGCTGCTATTATCAAACCCTATCTAGTATGTTCTAATTGGTAAAACTAATTGTGTTAATGTATCATCTTCACTACTTTTTAAAACTATTGGTTTTATTTCTCCAACAAATGATAATTCAACAGTTTCTGTGGAAAAAGACTTTAAAGCATCCATCATATAACGTGCACTGAAAGAAATCTTTATATCTAAATCTCTATCTTTTTGAATATTCATCTTTTCCTCTACTCTTCCAATTTCTGCACTTGATGATTTCATAATCAATTTGTTCCCATTTGTCTCTAGTGTAACTATATTTTTGTCTTTATCACTAGTCAAGATGCTAACTCTATCTACTACATCGTAAAATTCATTAATATTAAAATGTAATTTTACTTGTTCTTCTTTTGGTAATAAATTGGAAGTATTTGGGTATGTTCCATTGATTAGACGAGATTGAAATAGTAAATTTTGATTTTTAAATAAAATTTTATTATTAAAAATATGAACTTCTATTTTTTCATCACCTTCACTTAAAATTCTTGTAAATTCTACAAGATTTTTGCTTGGAATAACGATATTTAGATTTTCTTCAGCAGTTGTTGATAAATTTATTACTTTTCTTGCTAATCTGTAAGAATCTGTAGCATTACATTCTAAGATATTTCCAATAATGTTAAAATTTATACCATTTAAAATAGCTTTGTTTTCATCTAAACTTGTTGCAAATGCTGTTTGATTAACTATTTCTTTTAATGTTGTTTTGGATAATTCAATATGATTTTTACTTTCTATTAATTCAATTGATGGATATTCTTTTTCGCTTATACCGTTTAAATTAAATTCACTATTTTCAGTGTATATTAATATTTTTAAATCATCCACTACTTCAATATTGATAAATTCATCAGGTAATTTTCTTACTATATCAAGGATATATTTTCCTTGAATTATGATACTTCCTTCTTCTTTTAATATAATATTTTCATTATCACATGGAATTGATGTTTCTATTGTAATGTCATTATCACTTGCGGTTAATGTTAATTTCTTTTTATTAAGGTGAAATTTAATACCTGCTAATACGGGTATTACATTTTTTGTTGATATTGCTTTTGATACTTTATTTAGTGCTTCTAATAGCACTTCCTTTTTTATTGAAAATTTCATTTATTATTCCTTCTTTCTTTTATATATATTATTATTATAGCCTGTGGAAACTGTGGAAAACTTTTTATTTTCTTTATTTTACTAGGTATTATTTAAAAGTAGCCTGTGGAAAACTTGTGGAAAACTTTATACTTTTTCCACAGGTCATTGTTTTATATCCTTTTCTAACTTTTCCACAATTCCAGCTAAATCTTTATTACTTTTTATTTCCATTTCAATTTTTTCCACAGAATGCATTACTGTTGAATGATCTTTCCCACCAAATTCTGTTCCAATTTTAGGAAAAGACTCATTTGTTAGTTTTCTGCAAAGATACATAGCTATTTGTCTAGGGAAAGCTATATTGCTACTTCTTTTTTTCGATTTTATATCCTCTGCAGATATTTGGAAGAATTCTGCAACTGTTTTTTGAATTTTTGCTATATCGTTTTTTTCACTTATTCCTTTATTAATAAAATCTTTCAGAGCCTCAATAGCAAGACTTAAATTTATTTTTGTGCCTCCCATGATGGTTGAATATGCTATTAATCTGGTAATTGAACCTTCTAATTGTCTAACATCACTTCCCATATTTGAAGCTATATATTCTATTACTTCTTCTGGTATTTCTTCTTCAAAATTTCCTGCTACTATTTTTTTTCTAAGTATTTCTTTTCTTAGTTCAAAATCTGGTGGACCAATATTTACAGTTAATCCCCAGCAAAATCTTGTTCTAAGTCTTTCCTCTAATAGTTTCAAATCATTTGGTGATCTGTCCGATGATACTATTATTTGCTTACTATCATTATATAAGTTAGTAAAGGTATGAAAAAACTCTTGTTGTGTCTGAGTAGCACCACCAAGGAATTGTATATCATCAATTATTAGCACATCTATATTTCTATATTTATTTTTGAAAAATTCTACATAATTGAAATTTGTACCGTCCTTGTCTTTTCTATTTATTCCTACAAAATCGTCTCGAAATTGATCACTGGTTACATATAGAACTTTTTTTTGCGAATTTTGTACTATGTAATTACCTATGGCGTGCATTAAATGTGTTTTTCCTAGTCCACTATTTCCATAAATGAATAGAGGATTATATATTTTACCTGGATTTTCTGCTACAGATAGTGCTGCTGCTTGAGCAAATTTATTGCTATTTCCTACAATGAAATTGTCAAACAAATAGTTTGAGTTTAAATTTGACTTTTGTTTAGGAAAATTATCTTCTTTTTCTTTTGTTGTTTGCTCTTCATCTACTTCTTTAACTTCATTTTCTAAGTAGAATTCTAGTTCGAAATTTGTTCCAGTTATTTTATTTAATGAATCTTGAATTAAATTTCTATAATTATCATATAGATGTCGCTTATGTATAGCCATAGGCACGATGATAATGGCAGTATCATCTTTTATTTCCTTGAGGGTTACGTCTTGGAACCACGTTGAAAAGGCAAGTGAAGAAAGTTCTTCTTTGATGTCCTTTAAAGCGTTATTCCAAATGATGTCAACATTCAACTTTATCACTCCCCTGTTCATATAAATCATCATTATGATACTCTAAATTGTGGAAAAAGGAAATAGAAAAAAGCAAAAAAAAGTTTTCCACAAATTTTCCACAGACTTTTTCACAAGTAAAATGTCGAAAAATGTTGAATGAAATTAGTTTTCCACAGTTTCCACAATTTTCTTTTCCACAGGTGGATAAAAGTTTTCCACAGTCTGTGGAAACTGTGGAAAATCATATTAGTATTAAAAATTTATTAAGAAAATAAGAGCTTTATATATAAACTTTTTCAGTGCATTATATTCTGTTACTAAGAGTTTTCCACATATAAACTGTATATATAACAATTTTCGTAATAAAAAAATATATTTTTGTTTTAAACAATTATGAATTTGATAAATTTCAATATTTTTCTTGACAAAGTTTTTTAATTATTATTATAATAATGTAGATTTTATGTCTGGAGGTGGAAGTATGAAGAGAACGTATCAACCAAATAAACGTAGAAGAGCTAAGAAGCATGGCTTTTTTGCTCGTAAAGTTTCAGCAGGTAAAATTTTAAATAGTAGAAGAAAAAAAGGTCGTAAAGAATTAGTAAAATAATCCACTGTTTTTACAGTGGATTTTTACTCTTTAGAAAGGGGTAAAACTATAATATGAATAAAGAACTTATTATAAAGAAAAGTAGTACATTTGATGAAATTATAAATAAATGCCAATCTAAGAAAAGTAAAGACTATATCTTATTTTATAGACCTAAGCAACTAGCTAAAGCAAAATATGGTATAGCTGCTCCTAAAAAATTAGGAAAAGCTGTTATTCGCAATAAAATGAAAAGAAGAGTAAGAGCAATCATATCAGAGTATCAAAAAAACTATAAAAATAATTATGATTGTATTATAATTATGAGAAAGAGTTCTTTAGGTAAAGAATATCTGGAATTAAAAGAGGAGTTATTTAATTTACTATTAAAAATTAATAACCATTAGGAGGAGCATTTATGAAAAATAAAAAAATAAAAAAAGTTGCTATATTATCGATAGCTATCTTATTATTGACAGGTTGTACGACAACACTTGTTGATAGTAAAAAACAAGCTGTTAAAAATCCTGAAACAGGTCAATCTTTGACGGAGAATATTTTATGTCAGCCTGAAAATGAAAAGACAGTAAAAATTTATGAAAAAAATAAAGTAAACGTAAAAAAATTACCAAAATGTGATAATTTTAAAGTTACTTCTGGTGGTTATGAAGGTTTATGGACTTCTATATTTGTTAAACCATTGGCATATATAATTTTAAAACTAGGTAAATTAGTTAATAGCTTTGCTATAAGTATCATAATTATTACGGTCATTTTGAGATTTATACTATTCCCATTTACTAAAAAAATGGCTCTTCAGTCTGAAATGATGAAACAAGCAAGTCCAGAATTAGAAAGAATTAGAAAAAAATATGAAGGAAAGACTGATGAAGCATCTTTGATGAGACAAAATCAAGAAATGCTAATGGTATATAAGAAATATAATTTTAATCCATTAAGCAGTTGTTTAGTTTCATTCATTCAATTACCATTATTTTTAGCTTTTTTTGAAGCAATCAATAGGGTACCAGCAATATTTGAAGACAAATTTATTGGTTTACAATTAGGTACAACACCATTAGTTGGTTTTGGTACCTCAACATTCTATGTATATATAATATTAATTGTTTTAATTGGTGCAACAACTGTTTATACATTTAAGATGAGCGGAGCAACAAGTCAAGATCCATCAATGAAAATGATGCCAGTTATGATGAGTGTAATGATTATATTTACAGCATTATTTATGCCATCTGCTCTAGGTATATATTGGGTTACTCAAAATTTATTTATGATAGTTCAAAATACTATAACAACTAAAGGAGCGAAAAAATAGATGAAGAAGCATACATTTGTAGGAAAAAACTATGAAGATGCAGTCAATAAGGCAAAGATAGAGTTGCAAGATCTAGAATATAATTTAATAATAAATGTATTAAATGAAAAGAAAACATTACTTTCTAAGAAATGTGAAATAGAAGTAATAGAAAAACGAGAAATTAAGAATTTTATTAAAGAAAAATTAATTACTATCTTAAAAGAAATGGGTTACCAAGCTGAAATAGAAGTTCAAGTGAAACAAAACATACCAACGTATAAGATATATTCTAATAATGATTCTTTGTTGATAGGGAAAAACGGAAAAAATTTAGAGGCTTTACAAATAGTTTTAAGACAAATAGTTAATAGCGAAACTGGGATTAATTATCATTTTTTTCTAGATGTTTCTGATTATAAAGAAAAAAATGAATATTATTTAGAAAACTTAGCAAAGCGTTTAGCAAAAGAAGTAGCATCAACTAAAATTGCTGTTAAAATGGATTCTATGAACTCTTATGAAAGAAGAATAGTTCATAATACTTTATCTAATAATTCAAAAGTTTATACTGAGAGTGTAGGAAACGAACCAAATCGTTGTGTAGTTATTAAATCAAGGGAAGATTAATTCTTCTTTTTCTTTACTTTAAAATTACTTTTTACTATAATATAGTCAAAATGAAGGAAGTGACCTTATATGGAATATCAAGAACAAAATGAATTGAATGTTGTTAAGAATGCTGTAGAATCGTCTATATCTTTTACAGAAAATTTAATTAATAAGTTAGAATTAAATCCAACAGTTATTGATTACTTGGAAAAACTAGAATTATTAAAAAGATTAGAGCGAAAGAAAAGTTTTCTTAACGAATTAGAAGTAGGTGAAGATGGTACTTTTTTTACTTCATCTCAAAAATATTTTCAAAAAGGATTAAGTTCAACTCATTTTGGATTATCAATTATTCTTACTAATGCTTTTAGTTTGTTATCTATTTCTTCTAAAAAAGTGTTATCATATGAAGAAATTGATGCTTATACAAAAAATGCTCAAGATAAGTTACAAAGAATGTATTATATAGAAGGCGATAAAAAAATAGTAAATAGTTTTGGAATAAGTGTTTATGAAAATCCAAGAAATTACTCAGTTGTTAATCTTAAAGAAATTTATCCTTCCTTGACGCAGAAAAGATTGGAAGAACATTATAATGTACCAGGTATTGTAGTATACCCAGAATTTAGAATTTTTGAAATTCAAAAAAATTACTTAATGGATAATAATTCAGTTTTATCTTTAAGAGTGCAAGAGGCATTTTATGGTGCAGATGCTCAAAGAATATTAGGAATAAGTGAGAATAAAAAGGAGAAAGTATATAGAAAATGATTGGTTATGAAAATGATACAATAGCAGCTATAGCTACTAAACTAGGAGTAGGAGCTATTTCAATTATTAGGATAAGTGGTAAAGATGCAATTTCATTAGTTAATAAAATATTTGAAGGCAAAGATTTAGAAGCAGTTAAGTCACATACGATTCATTATGGATATATTGTAAGAGATAAAGAAAAAATCGATGAGGTATTAGTAACAGTAATGAAAGCACCTAAAACTTTTACTAGAGAAGATGTAGTAGAGATAAATTGTCACGGAGGAATAAACACAACCTTAACAGTTTTTTCATTACTTCAAGAATTAGGAATAAAGGCAGCTGATAGAGGTGAATTTACAAAAAGAGCTTTTCTAAATGGAAGAATAGACTTAACAGAAGCTGAGGCTGTTATGGACTTGATTGAAAGTAAAAGTGATGAACAAAGGAAACTAGCTATGGGTTCATTAGGGGGAAGTTTAAAACAATATATTCATTCATTTAGAGAACCATTAAAAAAATTAATAGCTAATATCGAAGTTAATATAGATTATCCTGAATACTATGATATTGAAGAAGTTACCAAAAATGATATAGCAAAAGAAGTAGAAGAAATGATTCCAAAGTTAAAAAAAACAATTGAAGAAAGCAAATCTCATCAAATAGTAAGAAATGGTATAAAAACAGTTATTGTTGGACGCCCAAATGTTGGAAAGAGCAGTATATTAAATACATTAATTAATCAAAATAAAGCAATAGTAACTGATATTGAAGGAACAACTAGAGATATAGTAGAAGGAACAGTTTTTATAAATGGGGTAGAATTATCACTGATAGATACTGCTGGAATAAGAGAGACAGACAATGTTGTTGAGCAGTTAGGCGTTAAAAAAAGTTTAGAATTATTGGAAGAAGCTGATTTAATTTTAGCAGTTTTCAATGTGAATGAAAAAATGTCAGCAGAGGATAAAGAAATAATAGAAAAACTTAATAAAGATAAAACAATAATTGTATTAAATAAGAATGACTTACCTAAAAAACTAAAGACAGTTGATTTTGCTTTTTCTCATATAGTTTATACCAATACTAATTCCTTAGAAGGTATTGATTCATTGAAGAAAGAAATTGTGAAAATGTTTTCGCTTGATAAGTTGGAGGAAACAGACACATTTTTATCAAATAATAGACAATTAAATTGTGCAATTAAAGCACTCGATACTTTGATAAAAATAAATAGTAATTTAGAAAAAGATATTCCACTAGAACTAATTGAAATAGATTTGCAGGAAGTATTAACAGAATTAGGAACTATAACTGGTGAAGTGTATGATGAAGAACTGTTAGATACTTTATTTGAAAATTTTTGTGTAGGGAAGTGATATAAATGAATTATGAAATTATTGTTGTAGGTGGAGGTCATGCTGGTTGCGAAGCAGCTCTTGCGTGTGCTAGAAAGAATCATAAAACATTATTAATAAGTGGAAATTTAGAAAATATAGCTGATATGCCTTGCAATCCATCAGTAGGAGGTCCTGCAAAAGGAATAGTTGTCAGAGAAATAGATGCATTAGGTGGAGAGATGGCTAAGAATACAGATAAAAGTTCTCTTCAAATGAAAGTGTTAAATACTAAAAAAGGAAAAGCTGTTCAAGCACTGAGAGCACAAGCTGACAAAGTTTTATATAAAAAAGAAATGCAAAAAACCTTAAAAACTCAAGAGAATTTAGATTTAAAAGAAGGATTCGTTGAGGATTTGATTGTTGAAAATTCAAAAGTCAATGGTGTAGTACTGGCTGATGGAACAAAAATTACTTCATTAGCAGTAATTTTAACAACTGGTACCTATCTAAGAAGTTCTATCCTAATAGGAAGTAAGAAAAAATCAGAAGGACCACATGGTGAAAAAGAAAGTAAGTTTTTGAGTACCAAATTAAAAGACTTAGGTTTTACAATTAAGAGATTAAAAACAGGAACTCCCCCAAGAATAGAAAGAAGTAGTATAGATTTCAGTAAAGTTGCAATAGAAAATGGTAGTTCTGAAAATTTAACTTTTTCTTACGATAATACTGATGCTTTGGCATATCATTATCAAATTCCTTGTCATCTTGTTTATACTAATAGTAAAACTCATAAAATAATTAAAGATCATTTGAAAGAATCAAGTATGTATGGTGGTTATGTTGAAGGAGTGGGTCCAAGATATTGTCCATCAATTGAAGATAAAGTAGTTAGGTTTCAAGATAAAGAACGTCATCAATTATTTTTAGAACCAGAAAGTTTATCATATGATGATATATATTTACAAGGCTTTTCGACTAGTATGCCTGAGTATGTCCAAGAGGAAATGGTTCATAGTTTGGAAGGTCTTGAAAATGCTAAAATATTGAGATATGCTTATGCCATTGAATATGATGCTATTGATTCTAAACAAATAAAACGCAGTCTTGAAACAAAATTAATAGAAGGTCTTTATACAGCAGGTCAAATAAATGGAACAAGTGGCTATGAAGAAGCAGCTGGTCAAGGATTAATGGCTGGAATTAATGCTAGTTTAAAAGTTGAAGGAAAAGAGCCATTAATTTTAAATAGAAGTGAGTCTTACATAGGAGTTTTAATAGATGATTTAGTAACTAAAGGTGTAAAAGATCCATATAGACTTTTAACTTCGCGTGCAGAGTATAGATTGTTGTTAAGAAATGATAATGCTGATTTAAGATTAAGAGAATATGGTCATCAAATTGGACTAGTAGATGATAATAGATATCAAAAATTTCTTTTAAAAAAGCAACATATTGAGGAAATAATTTCTACACTAAAAGAAATAAAAATAACTCCTACAAAAGAAACTAACACTTTACTTGAAAATATAGGAACTTCGTCAATTAAAGATGGAATAACGCTTTATGAATTATTAAAAAGACCAGAATTATCATTTATTGATATAGAAAAATTTAAAGAATTTCCTTACAGTAATGCTGAAAAGGAAGAAGTAGAAATAATGATTCAATATGAAGGTTATATCAAAAAACAGGAAAAAGATACAAAAAAATTATTAGATTTAGAAAAAATTAAAATTCCTGCCAATATTTCTTATGATGATATTAAAAATATTGCAAGTGAAGCACGTGAAAAATTAAAGCAAGTTGAACCAGAGACTTTAGGTCAAGCTAGTAGAATAAGTGGAGTTAATCCTGCTGATATTGCTATAATAATGGTTTATCTAAAAAAGGGAGAAAGAAAAAATGACTGAGACTGAATTTATAGAGCAAGTAAAAAAATTGGGACTTTCTCCTACAGATAATCAATTAAAAAAGTTGAATCAGCTTTATGAAATAATGATTGAAGAAAATAAAGTGATGAATCTAACAAGAATAGTTGAAAAAGAAGATGTGTATTTAAAACATTTTTATGATAGTTTAACTATTACTAAGGTTTGTGACTTTTCTAAAATAGAAACATTATGCGATGTAGGAACAGGTGCTGGTTTTCCTGGTTTAGTTTTAAAAATATTTTTTAGTGATGTTAAAATAACTTTAGTTGATGCCCTACAAAAAAGAGTTAATTATCTAAATAAAGTAATTAATATGTTGGAATTAGAAAAAATTGAAGCCATACATATTAGAGCAGAAGATTTAGCAAAACAAGGATATAGATATGATATAGTAACAGCAAGGGCAGTTGCAAATTTATCAAAACTATTGTCTTGGACTATGCCATTGGTTAAAAAAGATGGTTCCTTCATTGCTATGAAAGGTAACGTATCAGAGGAATTGACCACTGCTATGCCTATATTTGTAAAGAAAAATTATATATTAGAAAACAAAGTCGAATTTAACTTACCAAAAGATAATGGTACAAGAACTATTTTAGAAATAAAATATAAAAATAGTAATTCAGTTTATAAATAATAATTAATTATGCTTGAAAATAAATGTAATTAATCGCTAGATTAATTACTATTTTGATGTTATAATGATAGCATAGGAAGATTAGAAAGAATAAGTGAGGGATCGTAATGCAGAATAATGAAAATGAAGTTGTTTATTTATACTTAGATGATATAATTCCAAATAGATTTCAACCAAGACAAATCTTTGATGAAAGAGCTTTAAAAGAACTAGCAGTTTCTATAAAAGAGCATGGTGTTATTCAACCAATAATAGTTCGCAATATTGGAAATAAATATGAAATAATAGCAGGGGAAAGAAGATATAAAGCTAGTGCTTTAGCTGGTCTTACTAAAATACCAGCAATAGTTAGAAATTTGGACGATAAAGAAAGTAGTAAAGTAGCACTTTTGGAAAATTTACAAAGAAAGAATTTAAATCCAATTGAAGAAGCAAGAACATATCAAAAAATACTAGAACTAGATCAAATGACTCAAGAAGAACTAGCAAAAACAATGGGAAAAAGCCAGAGTGCAGTAGCAAATAAATTAAGACTATTATCCTTATCTGATGCTGTTCAAGATGCTTTACTAAAAGAAAAAATATCAGAGCGTCATGCAAGAGCTTTATTATCAGTAGAAGATGTTGAAAAACAGAAACAATTACTTGATAAGATAATTACTAATAAAATGACAGTTCGTGAATTGGAAGAAGAAATTAATCCAAAACCAAAACAAGAGTTAAATACTGCTGATTTAGAAAAACTTTTAAAGAAAGAACCAGTTCCTATCAATGAGAATAGTAATAGTATGTTACCAGATTTAAATTTACAACCTATAAATAATGTAAACCAAAATCAATTTTCAGCACCTATATCTTCTAATAATCAAACTTCTGAAACAAAACCAACAGATATTGGGATAGATTATAGCACACCACCTAAATTTATAGATTATAGTGATGAAAAGGTAGAAGATATTCAAGATCCATTGTTAAAGAGTACAGCTAGTTCTGAAATTAACTTAGATGAACTTAGAAACAATGCTCAAGATATTAATATGACAAATAATACTTCAATGGCTAATATGGATAGTTTATTAAAGCCAGCACCAAGTACTCCAGACAATAATATTCAAGAACCTACTGGAAACTTTAAATTTTTCCAACCGGATACTGCCTCTTCCGCACCAACTACGGACAGTCAGTCAGCTCTTGACTCATTGTTATTAGCAAAAGATAATTCTACTTCATTGCCAACTACACCAGATGCTTTGCTAACATCTAATGTTCCAAATACTGAACCACAAGAGCAAAAAATGGATGTTCCATATTTGGATACATACAATAATCCATTTGCACATAATCCTATCTTTTCTGATGATGTTGAGAAAATTATGGGCAAGAAAATTGAGACAGCTCAAGAAATGCCAAAACTTGATTTTAATGGTTGCTTAAATACAGTACGTGATGCTGTTAAGAAGATAGAACTTTCAGGATTTAAAGTAGAAAGTGAAGAAATGAATTTTGAAAAGAACTATCAAATAGTTATTAAAATAGCCAAAAAAGAGGAATAATCAAAGTAGAGAAATCTACTTTTTTCTCTAAAAATTATTTTCATAGTAAACTATTTTTGATACAATTAAGAAGAGTTATGAGAAGAAGAGAGTGATAAAAATGGGAAAGGTCATATCATTAGTAAATCAAAAAGGTGGAGTAGGAAAAACTACAACAAGCATTAACCTATCTGCCTCACTTTCTTATTTTGGAAAAAGAGTTTTATTAATCGATTTGGATCCACAAGGTAATACCACAACTGGTGTAGGAATAAATAAAGGAGATATAAACAATAGCATTTATGATGTTTTAACTGGCAGATGCGGTTGTTTAGAAGCGATGATTAAAACAAAATATAAGCAATTATATGTGTTACCTGCTACAATTAACTTGGCAGGACTAGATATTGAATTATTAGAAAAAAGTCAACAAGAACCAGGTTTTGCTAAAGGAGCACAATTAAAACAACATCTAGAAGATATTAAAGATAATTTTGATTTTATTATTATTGATTGTCCCCCATCTTTAGGACTCATTACTACTAACGCTTTAACAGCAAGTGACTCGGTAATTATTCCAGTCCAATGTGAGTTTTTTGCTCTAGAAGGAATAATGCAATTATTAAATACAATAAGGTTAGCTCAGAAACAATTAAATCCTAATCTTGATATAGAAGGAGTCTTATTAACTATGTTAGACTCTAGAACCAATTTAGGATTTGAAGTTGTAGAAGATATAAGAAAATTCTTCAAAGAAAAAGTATATAATACTATTATACCAAGATTAATTAGACTTACAGAGGCGCCAAGCCATGGTGAACCAATAATAGTTTATGATCCTAAAAGTAAAGGAAGCGAAGCTTACTTAAACTTAGCAAAGGAAGTGATTGATAGAAATGGAAACTAAGAGAAGAGCCTTAGGAAAAGGTTTAGAAGAACTATTCAATACTGAACAAATAGATATTAATAAAGTAGAAGAAAAAATAATAGAAAATACTCCTAAAAATGAAATAGTAGAACTTAATTTAGACGATTTACGTAGTAATCCTTATCAGCCAAGAAGAACATTTGATGAAGAAGCATTACAGGAATTGTCTTCATCAATCAAAGAATATGGAGTTTTTCAACCTATTATAGCTAAAAAAAGTATTAAAGGTTACGAGATAGTAGCAGGAGAACGAAGAGTTCTAGCTAGTAGAATGGCAGGACTAGACAAGATACCTGCTATAGTAAAAGAATTTTCTGATGAAGAAATGATGGAAATAGCTCTTCTAGAAAATTTACAAAGAGAAAACTTAAATGCAATGGAAGAAGCTATGGCATATAAGAAAATTCAACAATCTTTAAATATAACTCAAGAAGAATTGGCTAAAAAAGTTGGTAAAAGTCGTAGTCATGTAACAAATATGATGGGTTTACTTAATTTACCAGAAGAAGTAAAAGATATGATTTTAACAAAAGAAATTTCTATGGGACATGCAAGAATCTTGAGTAAACTAGATGATAAAGAACAAATCAAAAAGCTTGCTAATGATGTAATAGAAAAGAAATTAAGTGTAAGACAACTAGAAGATATTACAAATTCACCAATAGATTTTCAACGAAAGAAAGAAATTAAGCGTAAAGAACGAGATGGTTCAGAGTATAGTTATATTGAAAATGCTTTGTGCGATAAACTAGGAACTAAAGTAAGAATCAAGAAAAATAAAGTAGAAATCAAATTTGAAAATGCTGCTGATTTAACTAGATTATTAGAAATAATGCAACTTGATAAATAAAATTAAAATTTAATGAAAAAATGTGAGGAAGTGAATAAATGAAAGAATTTTTAGAAACAGATGTTTTTATTTATATATTGAAACCATTGATTTATGTTGGTATCTCATATACCATATACAGATTGATAAATTTTATTTTACAGCAAACTCTTATTAAAAATAATGTTTCATCAAAACACAAAAGAAAGCTAGAAACATCAAAAAGTATAATAATAAACTTTGTTAAATATTTAATTATTATAATAACAATTCTATCAATTCTTTCAATTTATCATATAGATGTAAGTAAAATATTTGCAGGAATTGGTATTGCAACGGCAGTTTTGTCTTTAGCTTTTCAAGATATTGCTAAAGATTTTTTGGCAGGTATTGCAATTTTATTAGAAGACCAATTTGAAATAGGTGATAATGTTTCTATAAATGGTTTCCGAGGCGATGTCATTGCGATGGGACTAAAGACAACTAGAGTTAAAGACTATAAAGGTGCAGTTAAAATTATTTCTAACCATACTATTAATGAAGTAATTAATTACAGTTTAAATCCCTCTTTAGCAGTTGTAGATATTTCTGTAAGTTACGAAAGCAACTTAAATGAAGTTGAAGAAGTAATAAATAAAACTATGGAGACAATAAATAAAACATATGATAATTTGAAAGGAAAATGCGAACTATGGGGAGTGGAAAAGTTAGATGACTCTGCTGTAGTTTATAGAATAGTTCTAAAAACTAGGTCAAATAAAAATTTTGCAGTAGAAAGAAAAATGAAAAAAGACTTTAAATTAGCTTTAGATGAAGCTGGAATAAAGATACCATATCCACAAATAGAGGTGCACAATGAATAACAATTATGAAATTGGTACTAAATTAGTTTTGAAGAAAGGTCATCCTTGCGGAGCAAATGAATGGGAAGTTGTTCGACTTGGAGTTGATATTAAATTAAAATGCTGTAATTGTGGTAGAACTGTATTAATACCTAGAATAGAACTTAATAAAAAGATTAAGAAAGTAAAAGAGGAAAATAATGAAGGATAAGAAAAAACTGAAACTTAAAAAATTTTATTTTCATCCTATCACAGTCTTCATTTTTTTAACTGTAATAACAATATTACTTAGTGCTATTTTGTCAGCTTTGCAAATGCAAGGCACATATAGTAAAGTAAATACAGCAAATTATGAGCTTGAAAGTGTTTTAGTCACTGTTAAAAATATGTTAACGTTTGATGGAATGAAGTTTATATTTAGTAATGCTTTACGTAACTTTTTATCTTTTGCACCATTTGGTATGCTAATTCTTACATTAATTGGTTTATCAGTATCTCAATCAACAGGATTTCTTGATACATTTATTGAACGAAAGGTAAAAAAAGTTGATAAGAGAATTGTTACTTTTATAATTATCTTCTTAGCTACAGTCTCATCTTTAATAAATGATATAGGCTATGTCTTATTAATACCGTTAGCTGCAATAATATTTAAAGCAAATAATCGAAATCCATTTGCAGGAATAATAGCAGCATTTTGTGGAGTAAGCTTTGGTTCAGCAATAAGTTTATTTGTTGGTTCAACTGAAGTCAATTTAATTCCTTCTACAACGTCAGCAGCTAGATTAATTGATCAGAACATTCATATAAGTCTAACTTCAAATTTATTTATAATAGTAACGTTTTCGGTAATGCTTTCTATTATAGGAACAGTTATTGTAGAAAATATTGTGGTAAAACGTCTTGGCAGATATAAAGATAATCAAGATGAAACAAAAACCGAAGAACTTGAAATTTTAGATGAAGAAGAAATAGAACAAGAAAGAATTTCTAAAGATAAAAAGGAAAAAATTGGTCTTAGATATGCTTTAATAACAGGAATTATTGTTGTAATAGCTTTCATTTATATGATAATACCAAATTTACCATCAAGTGGAATGCTTCTTGATATGAGTGAAGATACATATCTTGGTCAACTATTTGGTACAAATTCTTATTTTCAGGATGGATTTACTTATATGGTAAGTTTATTGTTTATTTTGACAAGTATAGCATATGGTCTTGGTGCTAAAACAATAAAAAATGATAAGGATTTAATATATGGTTGTGAAAAAATGTTTTCTTCTAGTGCTGAGATGGTGATGCTTTTATTTGTAGCTAGTCAGTTTATCTCAGTATTTAAAGAGACAAATATTGGGACAATTATTACAACTTGGGGTGCTAATATTTTAGAAAGTGTATCTTTCACTGGTTTTCCGTTGATAATCTTTTCTCTGATATTAATTGCTATTGCAAATTTATTTGTCACAACTCCGTCAAGTAAATGGCAAATTTTTGCTCCAGTTATGGTACCAGCAATGATGCAAGCTAATATTTCACCACAGTTTGCACAATTTATATTAAGAGCAGGAAGTTCTATGACAGCTGGTATTACTCCATTATTGGCTTCGTTTGCTATTTATATAGGTTACTTAAATATCTATAATAAGGACAAATCAAAACCAATAACAATTCATCAAGCAATTGCTTATATAATGCCATATTTTACAATAATATCAATTTCTTGGATTTTACTAACAGTTGGTTGGTATTTAATAGGTTTACCAATAGGACCATCAGTGTATCCAACGCTATAATTTTGACATTTTATATTAATTAGATTAAAATAAAAAAGAAAATTATAATATTTTCTTTTTAATTTTGGAAGGAGTTTTATTTATGAGTTTAAAAGCAGGAATCATAGGATTACCAAATGTAGGAAAAAGTACCTTATTTAATGCAATTACTAATCAACACATCTTAGCAGAAAATTATCCTTTTGCTACTATTGATCCAAATGTTGGAGTAGTTAATGTTAAAGACATTCGCTTAGATAAATTAACAGAAATGTATGAGCCCAAAAAAACAATACCAACAAGCTATGAATTTACTGATATAGCAGGACTTGTTAGAGGTGCGAGTAAAGGTGAGGGACTTGGCAATAAATTTTTGTCGCATATAAGAGAAACAGATGCTATTGTAGAAGTAGTAAGATGTTTTGACAACGGAAAAATAATTCATGTTGATGGAAATGTTGATCCAATAAGAGACTTAGAAACTATTAATTTAGAGTTAATTATTAGTGACTTAGAAATGGTAACTAATCGTCTAGGAAAAATTAGTAAAAGGGCATTAATGAGTAAGGACAAACAAGAGAAATTAGAATATGAGTTACTTGAAAAAATCAAAATAACGCTAGAAGCCAGCCAGCCAATAAGACATATGGAGTTTAAAGATGATGAACTGAAATTATTAAAATCTTATAATTTTTTGACAATAAAACCTATTATTTATGTTGCAAATATAGATGAAGGTATGATTGGACTAGAAGATAATAATTACGTAAAAGAAGTTAAAGAATATGCTAGGAAAGAAAATGCTTCTGTAGTTGTGTTATGTGCAAAAATAGAAGAAGAACTAAGCGAACTAAGTGATTCAGATAAAAAAGATATGTTAGAAGCACTGGGGATGGAAAAAAGTGGCCTTGAGCAATTAATTTCGACTACTTATGATTTACTAGGTTTAGCTACTTATTTTACTGTTGGAAAAGATGAAGTTCGTGCTTGGACTTTTAAAAAAGGAATGAATGCTAAAAAATGTGCTGGTATCATTCATACAGATTTCGAAAAAGGTTTTATTAAAGCAGAGGTTATTAGTTATGCCGATTTAATGAAATTTGGTAGTGAATTAAAAACTAGAGAAGCTGGAAGAGCAAGAATAGAAGGTAAAGATTACATAATGCAAGATGGAGATATTTGTCATTTTAGATTTAATAATTAATATGAAAGCTTTATTTACTGTATATAATTATTATGTAGACACTAGCAATTATTTAAAAAAATATATGTAAAAAAGTAAGAAATATAGGGCACCATCTGTCCGAATTTAAGCCTGTGGAGAAAAAAATTCTATGAAGCAGGAAGAATATATAAGCAGTGACTATACATATTTCTAAGTAAAAAAAACGTGTATTAGTCTAGACATATGCTTTATGTTCTGTTATAATACAGTCGAGTATTTAAAATACTCCTTATCTAATAAAAGTTAGATCATATGTCCAAAAGGAGGTGTAATAATGAATAAGTACGAAATTATGTTTATTGTTAAACCGGATTTAGAAGAGACTGCAATTAAAAAAGAAGCAGATAATCTAAAAAAAGTGTTAACAAACTTAGAAGCTAAATTTGTTGAGGAAAAAGCAATGGGACAAAGAGAATTAGCTTATGAAATTAAGAAATATAAGAATGGTTATTATTTCCTATTTGTAGTAGAAGCTTCGCACGAAGCTGTAAAAGAATTTGACCGTTTAGCTGGTATCAACGAAAATATTTTACGTCATTTGATTATTCGTAAAGAAGACTAGAAAAAGAGGTAACTATGAATAAAGTAATTTTAATAGGTCGTCTAACAAGAGACCCTGAGTTACGTTATACTGGTAGTAACACTCCAGTTGCAACATTTAGTCTTGCTGTAAATCGACCATTTACTAATCAAAGTGGTGAAAGAGAAGCAGACTTTATTAACTGTGTTGTTTGGAGAAAATTAGCAGAAACAGTAAAAAATTATTTATCTCAAGGTAGTCAAGTAGCTGTTGAAGGAAGAATTCAAACTAGAAATTATGATGACCAAAATGGTCAAAAGCGTTATGTTACAGAAGTTATTGTAGAAAATATTGATTTTGTTGGTTCGAGAAGAGATAATGCCCAAGGACAAGCGTCTCAATCAGCACCAGCTATGCCATCTGCAAACTTTAATAATCAACCAACTTCAACTGAAGCAACTCCTTATGATTTTAGTGCAACACCATCTTCACCAGCAGGAGCTAATATATCAAGTGATCCTTATGCTGAATTTGGTTCTAATATCGAGATAAATGATGATGAATTACCATTTTAAAAAGGAGGTTAATTTATGGCAGAATTTTATCGTAAAAAGAAAAAAGTATGTTTAATGTGTCAAGGTAAGAATTTTGATTATAAAGATGTTGATATTCTTAAAAAGTACGTTAACGAAAGAGGAAAAATTTTACCTCGCCGTGTTACAGGTGCTTGTGCTAAACATCAACGTGTTATTGCAAATGAAATTAAGAGAGCACGTCAAATTGCTTTATTACCATTCACAAAGTAATATTTTAAAGTTGAAAATAGATTAGTTTTCGACTTTTTTATTTATAATTAATACTTAGCAAAAATCTTAGAGAGTTTGATTTTTAAAGCTAAAAATGATATATTATAACTGTAATTTCATAAGGAAGAATTAACATCTTCTTTTTTTAAAATTGAATAGAGGTGGTTGTTTTGAAAATTAATGAAAAGAAAAAAGAATTAAAAAAATTAATTCGTGGTGCTAAGACTGTGTTTATAATGGCTCATAAGAATTTGGATTTAGATGCACTAGGTAGTTCAATAGGGTTATATTCAATCTTAGAAAAGCAAAAGAAAAATTGTTTTCTAGTAATAAATGATAAAGAACATGAGCTAGGCGTTGAAAAGGTTTTGAGAGAATTAGATGGTTGCTTACAGATAATAACAGGTCAGGAAGTAGAAGATAATCTTTACCTTCGTAAAAAAAGAAACTTATTATTCATTCTAGATACTAATAAAAAAGAATTAGTTCAAGATTATGAAATAGTTTCCTTGTTTGATGATGAACAAATTGTTATAATAGATCATCATGAACTTGGTAAAACATCAATTGAATGTAGTAATAGAATAATTGATAATACAGCATCAAGTACATGTGAAATGATAACTAATCTAATAGAGGAATATAACTCATCAATAGACCCATATTATGCGACATTATTATTATCAGGAATAGTCCTAGATACAAATAACTTTACATTAAAAACTAACAACGAGACATATTATAGTGCTTATTATCTATCTTGCTTAGGTGCTAGTACCACCAAAGTTCAATATTTATTGAAACAAGACTTGAAAGATTATATGGAACGTCAAAAATTAATTACCAATGTTCAAGTAACTGATAATAAAATAGCAATAGCTAAAGGAAGCAGTTATGCAATCTATAGAAAAGAAGATTTAGCAAAAATAGCTGATACTTTATTATTCTTTAATGATATAGAATTATCATTTGTGATAGCAAAAACCTCTAATAATATAACGTCAGTTAGTGGACGAAGTATTGGTAAAAAAAGTATAGCTAACATTTTATCTAAGCTAGGTGGTGGTGGCGATAAAATGGGTGGAGCAGCCCAATTTGAAAATGTTCCAATAAGTAAAGTTGCAGAAAAATTAAATCAAGCTATAAAGGAGGAAGACTAATGAAAGTAATTTTTCGTCAAGATGTAAAAGGTGTAGGAAAAAAAGATGATATAAAAGAAGTAAAAGATGGTTATGCCATAAACTTTTTGATAAAGAAAAATCTTGCAGTAGTAGCAAATCAAGAGAACTTAACTAAACTAAAAAAAGAACAATCACAAAGAAAAGAAGAATATAATAATGCTAAGCAAGAAGCAATCGAAGAAAAGAAAAAGTTAGAAAAGTTGACATTAACGTTTAAAGTAAAAACTGGTGAAGGAGATCGTGTCTTTGGAAGTATTAGTCAAAAACAAATCAAAGAAGAATTAAAAGCAAATGGTTTTAATATAGAAAAAAATCAAATTAAATTGCAAGATTCTTTAGCTTCTTTAGGATTTCATAAAGTTGAAATAGAACTACATAAAGAAGTTAATGCAATCATTAAAGTTCATTTAGTAAAGTAAGGAGGTAAAAATGGCCTTAAGAGAATTACCTAATAATAAAGAAGCAGAAATGAGTGTTTTAGGTTCATGTTTTTTATCAACAGCTGCTGCTACTTTAGCAATAGAAAATTTAACTGAATCTAGCTTTTTTGATTTAAGAAATGCAAAAATCTTTAAGGCTTTTCAAAACTTACACGAAGAAAAAATACCATTAGACTTAACAACAGTAACGACAGAGCTTACAAAGATGAATGCTTTAACAGAAGCGGGAGGAGTATCTTATTTAACTGAGATAGTTGAATTTGTTCCTACTGCCAGTAATATAGATTATTATATTCAAGAAGTGGAAAAAACAGCTCTTTTAAGAGGACTAATTGATACTGCAACTAATATAGTAACACTTGGTTATAATCAAGAAGAAAATGTCAATGATATTTTAGATTTAGCAGAAAAACAAATATTAAACATAGCTAAGAATCGAAAAAGTGGAGAATTTCAAAGCATTCAGGATGTATTAATTAAAACACAGGAAGACCTCGAAAAATTAGCAGAGTCAAAAGGAGAGATAACTGGAATAGCAACAGGGTGGTATGACTTTGATAAGTTAACAGCTGGGCTTCATGAAAATGAAATGATAATAATAGCAGCTCGTCCAGGTATGGGTAAAACTGCTTTTGCTCTAAATCTTGCCACTTATGTAACTACTCATTCTGATAATACCGTAGCAGTATTCAACTTAGAAATGGGAGCTAGTCAGTTAGCTAATCGTATTATTTCATCACTTGGTCAAATAGAAGGTTATAAAATGCGTACTGGTAAATTATTAAATCAAGATTGGAAAAGATTTAATGAAGCTACAACCCAATTATCAAAAGCCAAGCTATATATAGATGATACTCCAGGAATAACAATTGGAGAGATAAGAGCAAAATGTAGAAGATTGGCAAGTTCTAGTGATGGATTAGATTTGGTAATAATCGATTATTTACAACTTATTTCTGGTGGTAAGAATTATGGAAGTAATAGACAACAAGAAGTAGCAGATATTTCGCGTAGTTTAAAGACGTTAGCTATGGAACTTCATATTCCAATAATAGCTTTAGCTCAGTTGTCACGAAGTGTTGAAGGAAGAGAAGATAAGAGACCTATGCTTTCAGATTTACGTGAATCTGGTTCTATTGAACAGGATGCTGACTTAGTAGGATTTTTGTATCGAGATGACTACTATAATAAAGAAGCAAAAAAAGATGCTACTAGTGTCAGTGAATTTATTATCGCTAAGCATAGAAATGGTCCTCAGGCAACAATTCAATTGCTATTTAAAAAAGACACATCAACCTTTCTTAATATGACAAATGGTCCAGAAGAGGAGGAATAAAATGGGGAAAAAAATATTAATAATAAGTGCAGCTCTTGCAGTTAGTGCACTACTAGTTTTATATATTCCATCACCAAAAGCAAAAAATCCACAAGATGTTTATCGAGTTTATTTGAAAGGTAGTTCTTTGGGACTTATTGAAAATAAGGAAGAATTAGAACAATATATTGATAAGGAACAAGAAAAAATAAAAAATAAGTATAAAGTAGATAAAGTGTATGCACCAGAAGATTTAAAAGTTGTTAAAGAAATAACTTATCAAGAAAAAATATCTACAACTAAAGAAATATATGAAAAAATTAAAGATTTAGAGTCATTTACAATTAATGGTTATGCTATAAAAATAAAAGGTATAGATAGTACAAATGAACAAGGAGAAACACAAAAAGGTGTGGACCAGACAATTTATGTTCTAGATAAGACAGTTTTTACAGATGCAATGGATAAAACTATTAGGTCATTTGTAAATAATGATGATTATGAAAAATATTTAAATAATAAGCAAAAAGAAATTAAAGATACTGGTACAATTATTGAAAATGTTTATATAGAAAATAAAATAACTGTAAAAAATACAAAAATACCGGTAGATAAAACAATTTATGAAAAAGTTGATGATTTAAGTAGATATTTATTATTTGGAACACTAGATGAGTATCAAAAGTATACAGTACAAGATGGTGATACAATTAGTGATATTGCATTTAATAATAAATTATCAAATAAAGAATTTCTAATTGCTAATCCAACGTTTAAAGATGAAAACAGTTTACTCTTTGCAGGACAACAAGTAACAATTAATATCATTAAACCACAATTTAGATTAGTAGAAATAGATCATACAGTTTTTGATCAGGAAATTAAGTATGAAACAGAAGTTAAGTATGATGAAAATAAAATGGTTGGTACCGAAGAAGTAACTCAAAAAGGAGAAAATGGTCTTCAAAGAGTAACTAGTAAAGTTCAAAAAATTAATGGTCAAGTAGAAAGTTCAGTTATTAATGAAAGTGCTACTGAAAGATTAAAAGAACCAGTAAAAGAAATTATAGTTAAAGGTAAAAAACAAAATTCTTATTCATCTGGTATAGATATAACTGGTACTACAAAAGTTGAAGGTTACTGGAAATGGCCTACGACAACTCCATATACAATTAACAGTCCATATGGTTATCGTTGGGGAACACTTCATGATGGAGTTGATATTGGTGGCGGTTATGGTTCACCAATCTATGCAGCTAATAATGGGGTAGTAGTTCAATCAAGTTATAAATGGGATAATGGAGAGTATATAGTAATTAATCATAATAATGGATATTATACTATGTATGCTCATTTATCTGCTAGATATGTAAAAGTAGGACAAAATGTTTCTATTGGACAACAAATAGGAGCAATGGGAAAAACTGGTTTTGCAACGGGAACACATTTACACTTTGGACTTTTCAGGGGATTTCCTTACCGAAGAGGTTCAACTTCCGTGCAACCACTTAGTTTATTTTAATGAAAATAGTAACGTTAGCGAGTGGTTCCAAAGGAAATACTTCTTATATAGAAGTAGGAAATACTCGCTTTCTTATTGATATAGGTATAACTTACAGGCACTTATTAGAAAGATTAGCCGAAATTGATAGAAGTATTGATGATATAGATGCTTTACTTATTACACATACTCATTCAGATCATATTAAGGGACTAAAAGTGTTTGTTAAACACAATAATGTACCTGTATATATAAGAGAAGAAATGTATAAAGAATTAAAAGAGATATTACCTAAAGAAAAAATAGAATTATATAATGATAAAATGCATTTAAAAGATGTTACAATAGATTTGGTTCATACTTCTCACGATGCTCCTGGTTCTGTTGGTTTTTTGATAAGTAGTGATTCAAGTAGTTTAGTTTATATTACTGATACTGGTTATATAAATGAAAAATATTATAATTTATTATCTAATCGAGAAATATATTATATTGAAAGTAATCACGATGAACAAATGCTTTTGATAGGACCTTATCCACATTATTTAAAACAAAGAATACTAAGTGATAGGGGACACTTATCTAATGGAGCTACAGCTACATATTTAGAAAAATTCATCGGAGAAAAAACAAAATACATAATTCTAGGACATATAAGTGAAGCAAATAATACTAAAGAATTAGCATTTAATACTACTAAAGAAGCGATTGAAAGAACTAAATATAGGCCTAAAATATTAATAGCTAGTCAAGAAGAAATAGGAGAGGTAGTTGAAGTTAGATGATAAAATTAATAGTAGTAGGTAAAATCAAAGAAAAATATTTTACAGGTGCTATTAAAGAATATGAAAAAAGATTGAGTAAGTATACAAAATTAAATATTGTAGAAGTAGCAGATTGTGGTATAGAAGAGCTAGATAAATCTTTAAGAATAGAAAAAGATGCTATTATGAAACATCTTTCCTTAAGAGATTATATTATTTTATTAGATGTAAAGGGAAAAGAAATGACATCTATAGAAATGGCCAAGGTAATGGCTGATAGAGAAATGAATAACAGTAATATTACATTTATTATTGGGGGAAGTAATGGTTTTCATCAAGACATCTATAATATAGCAAAAGAAAAATGGTCATTTTCTAAATTAACCTTTCCTCATCAGTTATTTAGAATAATGTTTTTAGAACAACTATATCGCACATATAAAATAAGAAATAATGAAAAATATCATAAGTAGGAGTTGAAAAAATGATAGGTAATGATTGGGATGAACATTTAAAGACAGAGTATGATAAAACTTATTTTAAAGAACTATTAGAATTTGTTGATGGTGAATATCATACTAAAGAAATATATCCAAGAAAAAATGAAATATTTAATGCTTTTAGAAATACTTCTTATAAAGATACAAAAGTAGTTCTTTTAGGACAAGATCCTTATCATGGTGTTAATCAAGCTCAAGGTCTTTCATTTTCAGTACGTGATGGTTTAAAAAAACCACCAAGTCTTGTTAATATCTTCAAGGAATTAGAAAGTGACTTGGGAATTCCTTTTCCTGAAAAAAATAGTTTATTACCTTGGGCTAATGAAGGAGTTTTATTATTAAATAGTGTTTTAACAGTAGAAAAAGATAAAGCTGCTTCTCATAGTCATCGTGGTTGGGAAGAATTCACTGATAAAGTAATAGAAGAAGTAAATAAAAAGGAAGAACCAGTTGTTTTTATTTTCTGGGGGAATTATGCTCGGGCAAAAAAAGTATTAGTTACTAATCCTAAACATTTAGTTTTAGAATCTGCTCATCCGTCACCATTTTCCGCATATAATGGTTTTTTTGGAAGTAGACCATTTTCTAAGACTAATGAATTTTTAATTGCAAATGGAATAAAACCAATAGATTGGAACATAGAAAAATAAAAAATACAAAGAAAGGAGAAGATAATTGTGCCTTCAGCAAGAATACATGAGTCAGTAGCTAAGGAAGTTAATAAAGATTATAATTATGACGAATTATTGTTAAGAATTGGGACAGTTGCTCCAGATTGTTGGAGAAATGTTGAAAATGAAAATGGAGTTAAGGATAAATATTTAACCCATTTCTGGGACTTTAGAGTGAAACAAGGTCAAGCTAATGATTATGAAGAATTTTATTTTAAATACTATAATTTCCTAACTAATCCATTCTATTTTGGTTATTTAGTACATTTAATTACTGATCAATACTGGAAAACATTTATAGATCAAAAATATGAAACTATAGTAAATGGTGAAAGAATGTTTAAGTTAAAAGACGGCTCTTATCATGATGATAAGAATTGGTGGGGATACTTTGATTCATTAAAAATTCAGAAACAAATAGCCAAACTTTATAAGTTAGATAAATTGCCAATAGAAAAAAGTGATATTCCTAACTTTAGTTGTTCCATTGATGAATTAAATTTAAGTGGCTTATTTGGTTTAAATGGTACATTGAATTATATAAACACTTCACTTTCACCTTCCCAAAATGATGAAGAGTCACAAATATATGATATTAATGAAATAACTAATGATATAAAGATAACATCATTTTTTGTAAAAAGTGAATTACAAAGATTAAAAAATATTTCTGAAACCAAAAAAATTAAAGTTGCTGTTGATATTGATGATACCATTTTGTGTACTAAAGAGCTGGAAAATTACTATTGGAATGAATTTATAAGAAATCATCCTGAAATTGATTCTAATAAAAATTATCATTGGGGTGATGAAGAATTGTCTTTATTTTGGCAAACCTATAGAGAACAAATGGCATTTGGTGAAATAAAACCATCTGTTCAAGAGTCACTGAATAAATTATTAAATATTGGAATTCAAGTTGATTTATTATCAGCAAGACCACTCAATAAATATGTATCTTTAAAGAAAAGACTTGTAGAATATTTTGAAGAAAAAGATGTTAATTATACATATATGAATTTAGGGTTTTATTCTAAAGCAGAATTTTTAAAAAATCATGATTATGATATATTAATTGATAATGAATTACGACATGTTAATTCAGCTAAATTAGTTGGTGTTGATTCAATATTGTTTGGATATAATTCTAGTTATTCTGGATATCAAACAGAAGATTGGAAGGAGATACCATTATTGGTTGATGAAATCATTAAAAAAAGAAAAGTACAACAAACTTTATAATAAATAAAAAAGACCTTTAGGTCTACTTAGAGAGAATAGCAAAAGATTCTCTTTTTTCAATTTTATAAATATCTAATTCTTTGTAGTGTAAAAATAAACCAACAATATTGCTTGGAAATTTATGTCTATAATTATTTATCTCCACAGCATTGTCATTATAATATTTTAAGACCCCCTTCAAGTCACACTCATTATCATCAAAACGGTCGATTAAATTATTAAGTTTTTTGTTAGATTCATATTCTTCGTCATCAGCTTCTTTTAGAAGTTTATTACCAATAGAATTTAATTCTATATAACATTGATGACTAGTTAGTTCCTTTCCTTTGAATTCTTCTAACTCTTTTATCTTATCTTTATCAATAATTTGAGCTATTTTTAAAAGAATTTCTATTTTTTTCTCAATAATTATTTCAATATTGTTGTTGGCTTCCGATACCTTTAAAAAATAAAAGTCATATTTCTTTTTAAAATGTAAAAATATTATTATAAAAAGTAAAATAAGGAAAAGTACTATTCCACATATAACGTATAACATCCTACCACATCCTAAACGAATTATATCAAAGAAAAAAGAAGATTACAATTATCTTCCAAAATATTTCCTTAAGTTTCCTTATTCTCCGTTAATAATTCGTCAAAGACAGGGTCAGCCATTGTTGGTTCTGTACCTTTAATATAATACATCATCTTAGTTTTAGCATCATCTTGGGTAGCAGGTTTACCGGTTATAGGATTAACTAATACACCAACAACATTATCTTTCGGTTGATACCAATTATCTTCCTTTCCTTGCATATAATCTTCAATCGATTTTATCCAAATATTTTGTGCAAATTTGTACTCTTTAGGTTCTAGATTTCTGTTATCATCATAACCACACCATACTAAGGCTACAACATCTTTATTATAACCAATATACCAGTTATCAGTATTAGTAGTACCACTTTTTAAAGCATAAGTATGAGTCATTTTAGAGGCTAGATTGATAGCTGTTGGATAATTATAATCAATAAAGGCAGAGTCATAAGTTGCAGTTAATAAATTATTTAAAATAAAAGTTAAACTAGAATTTAAAACAAGTTCTTTTTTATTATCAGCTTCATATAAAATATTACCTTCTTGGTCGACTACTTTTTCAATAAAATGGGGTTTTACTTTATAACCTTCGTTAGCAAAAGTAGCATATCCACCAGCCATTTCTAACATTGAAATCTCACTAGTTCCAAGAGCAAGAGATGGAACTTTATCAAGCTTAGAAGTAATTCCTACTCGTCTTGCCATATTTATCAAAGTATCTTCTCCTAAGAACAAATGTGTTTTAACAGCATAAATATTTTCAGAATAAGAAATAGCAGTTGCCATTGAAATTGGTTTATTACCATATTTTTCATTATAATTTTTAGGAGAATAAGTATCTTTATTAGAAAAAGTAAAAGTTGTTTGTTCACTAGTGAAAGTAGTAGAAGCAGTGAAACCATTCTCTAAAGCAGCATAATAAAGAAAAGGTTTCATTGTAGAACCAACTTGTCTTTTAGCTGATATTGCTCTATTATATTCTGATTTAGTGTAATCTTTTCCACCAACTAATGCCTTGACACCACCAGTTTGAGGGTCCAACAAAACAGCAGCTGTTTCTAATTCATTGTCTCCTAAAGTTTCTTTAACATTAGCTTCAAGTTCCTTTTGACTTTTAAGATTAAGACTAGTATAAATTTTTAAACCACCAGTTTCTAGAAAAGTACTAGGTATTTCCTTTAAGGAATTTAATTCTTTCATTACAGCATCCTGATAATACATAACTGTTGATAATTCTTCCTTCTCTTTTTCACCAACAAAGGTTAATTTTTCATTACTAGCTTGATTGTATTCTTCATTACTAATCTTTTTTTCTTTCAATAAATTTTTAAGAATAAGAATTTGTCTTTTTTTAGCTTTATCATAATTAATTAAAGGAGAATAGTTACTGGGTGATTTAGGAATTCCTGTCAAAATAGCTGCCTCTGCTAAATCTAAATCTTTAGCTTTTTTTCCAAAATAAAATTGACTAGCATTTTCTATTCCATACATACCATGTCCATAATTAATAGTATTTAGATAGCCTTCTAAAATATCTTTTTTCTTATAATGTGTTTCAATCTCAATAGTGTACCACATCTCATCCCATTTTCTTTTCCAAGTTTTAGAAAAATCTAAGAATAGATTTTTAGCATATTGCTGTGTAATAGTACTTGCACCTTGGTTTTTATTTCTTGAAACAACATTAATATACATAGCTTTCATAATTCTTAAATAATCAAAACCTTTATGTTTATAGAAATTTTTATCTTCTGTTTCAATAGTGGTCTTAACTACATTATCAGATATATTGTCTAGACTTACCCATTTACTATCACCACTTCCTTGAAAAAACAACTCATTATCTTGGTCGAATAACATAAACTTATTAGCACTTTTTATTTGTAATTTTGGAGATAAATAAGCATAAGAATAAGCAGCAATGTTAAAAATAATAAATAATAGAACAATTAATATAGTAAATTTAGTTGCTTTTTTAATATATTTCATAATCATCACCTACACTTATCTTGTCCAAACTCTTTAAAAATAACAATATTCTTGTAAGAAATTTAATTCGTTGCTATAATATTAGCTGAATGAAAGGGAAACAATATGAAAGAAATTAAAGTAATAGCTAAATTGATTGCTAATAATGAAGTATTTACATATGAAGGTAAAGCTAATTTTGATAAAAAAAATGAAGTTATTCAATATCAAGATGAACATGCCTTATTAACAATATATTTAAAAGAAAAAATATTACTACGAGAAACCGAAGAAGCAATACTTAGTTATAAGTTTTTAGAAAATACTACCAATTCTTTTGAGATATATCTTAAAGAAACAAAGCAAAGTGCTACAGTTTTGATGAAAACTAAACAAATTAAAGAAGAAGTTAATTCTTTTTTAGTAATCTATAGAATAGATGGTAATGATTTTGACCACGAATATAGCATAGAATGGGAGGACTAATATGAGTTTAATTAAACAAATCGAAGGAGACTTAACAAAAAAAATGAATGAAGCAGCTATTCCAATAGAAAGAGTAACTCTATTAGAAAGTAAACGAAAAGATTTAGGTGATTATCAGTTAAATGATGCAATGAGTCTTGCTAAAATTTTACATAAGAGTCCAATGCTTATTGCTGAAGATATGAAGCGCATTTTAGAAGAAAGTGGTTATTTTGATAACGTTACAATTGCTTCTATTGGTTTTATTAATGTTTCTTTAAAAGAAGAGATATTAGTAAATTTTGTTAATAATTATTATAATAATAGCGATAAAGATGTTGATTTATTGGAAAAGAAAAAAATCTTTCTAGATTATGGTGGTGCTAATATAGCAAAAACCCTTCACGTTGGTCATTTGAGAAGTGCTAATATTGGAGAAGCCTTAAAAAGACTAACAAAAAGATTAGGTCAAGAAGTAATCTGCGATGTTCATTTTGGAGATATAGGTAGACAATCAGGAATGGTTATTTATGAAATTAGAAATAGATATCCAAATCTTAACTATTTTACTGAGGAAGAAAGTAATAATTGGGATGAATTACCAATAACAGCTAAAGACTTAGAAGAAATATATCCAGTAGCAAGTCTTAAAGCTAAAGAAGACGAAAACATAATGGAAGAGGTAAGACTTATTACGAAAGAATTGGAAGAAGGAAAACCTAATTATGTTGCTTTATGGGATAAGATTAAAAAAATATCAATTGAAGACATTAAAGGAATCTATAAAAAATTTAATACTGACTTTGATTTATGGGAAGGTGAGAGTGATTGCTATTCCTATATGAATCCAATGATAGAAAACTTAAGAAATAAGGGTTATTTAGAAAAGAGTGAAGGGGCTGAAGTAATCGAAGTTAGAGAAGATACTGACAAAGCACCTATGCCTGACCTTGTAGTTGTTAAAAGTAATGGAGCTACTTTGTATGCCACTCGCGAATTAGCAACAATGGTCTCAAGAGTTGAACGTTTTAATCCAGATGAAATGTGGTATTTAACAGATTTAAGACAAGGACTTTATTTTGAACAAGTATTTAGAGCAGCTCATAAGACGAAGATAGTTAGCGATGATACAAAATTATCTTTCTTTGGTTTTGGTACAATGAATGGACCTGATGGAAAGCCATTTAAAACAAGAGATGGTGGGGCGTTATCTTTAAAAAGTCTTTTAAAAGAAGTCAAAGAAGAAGTAACAGCTCATTCTCATAATTTAGAAAATGAATCAAATAAAGAAGAAATAATTGAACAAATAGCAGTAGCAGCTATTAAATATGCTGATTTACTGTCTAATAGAACAACAGATTACATTTTTGATCCTAAAAAATTTGTAGATGTAGAGGGAAAAACTGGTCCATATCTCTTATATACTACTATTAGAATGAAATCTTTATTAAAAAAAGCAAAAGAAAATAATTTAAACTATGAAAAATATACTTCTATAACAAATGAAGTAGAAAAAGAATTGATAACTTTATTATTAAATAAAAATAAAATTTTACATAAAGCATATGATACAAAAGAGTTAAATGTAATATCAGATTATTTATATCAATTAACTAGCACTTATAGCAAATTCTATGAAAAGTGTCATGTTTTAACAGAAAATAATAAAAATATTCAAGAAAACTGGTTACTTTTAACAAAAAATGTATATGATACAAATGTAGAACTATTATCAATTTTAGGAATTGAAATACCTGAAAAAATGTAAACAGTATAAAAAAGTATTGCATTTACATATAAAAGATGATATAAGTTTATATGACTTGATTAAGAAACAAGTATTCATTTTGAAATATACTTTAATATGGGAGGAAATAAAATGAAGTTATCAAAAATGAAAAAAGAGGAATTAGAATTATTATCAAATAAAGATATTACATTTTATCTTTTAGAAGAACAAGGAAAACAAAATACTGCAGAACTTTTCAAGAGCATTATAACTTTATTAGAACTTCCAAGTAGTACTTTTGAAGAAAAAATTGGGGATTATTATACATCACTTACCACTGATAAACGTTTTATAATGTTAGAAGATGGTTGTTGGGATTTAAGAAGTCGTCATACATCTGACAAAATTGCTAAAATGGACGATGAAGATGAGGAAGATGAAGAAGAAACAGAAGATACAAAAGACGATATGTTATCAGATGAATTAGAAGAAGATAATTATGATTCTGATGATGTTGATGATGATGACGACTATGTTGACCCTAATGAAGATTTAAAAGACTTAGTTGTTGTAGATGAAGAAGAACTAGAGAATGAATAGTTCTTTTTATGTATAATATTTGCAAGGAATATTTGAGCTATGATATAATTAGCTAGACAAAGAAAGGACTTGGTTTAGATGATAGAAAGATTAGAAGCTACTCTTACAAAGTACAATCAGTTACAAACCGAATTAATGAGTGAAGATGTACTAAAAAATATTAATAAAACAAGAGAAATATCTAAAGAAATAGCAGATTTAGAAGAAGTAGTAAATGAATATAAAAGATATAAAAAAGTATTAGAGTCTATTGAAGATACTAAAGAAATGTTAAGTGATGAAGAATTAAAAGAAATAGCTAAGGAAGAATTAAAAACTCTGGAAGAAGAAAAAGAAAGTATTGAGAAAGAGTTAGAAATATTATTGATACCAAAAGATCCTAATGATTCTAAGAACGTAATTATGGAAATAAGAGGAGCAGCTGGTGGAGATGAAGCTAATATTTTTGCTGGTGATCTTTTCAGAATGTATTCAAGATATGCTGAAAAAATCGGACTTAAAACAGAAATAATTAATGCCGTAGAAGGAACAGCTGGTGGTTTTAGTCAAATAGAAGTTATGATAAAAGGACAAGGAGCTTATTCAAAACTTAAATATGAGAGTGGTTCACATAGAGTACAAAGAGTTCCAGTAACAGAAAGCAATGGAAGAATTCAAACATCAACTGCCACTGTTCTAGTAATGCCTGAAGCTGAAGATGTTAACATAACTATTGATCCAAAAGATTTAAGAATAGACATATTTAGATCATCAGGGTGTGGTGGACAAGGAGTAAATACAACTGATAGTGCTGTTAGAATTACTCATTTACCAACAAATACAGTTGTAACTTGTCAGAACGAAAGAAGTCAAATTCAAAATAAAGAACAAGCAATGAAAGTACTTAAAGCAAGACTTTATGATTTGGAACAACAAAAACATGACCAAGAATTAGGAAGCGAACGAAGAAGTAAAATAGGTACAGGTGATAGAGCAGAGAAAATAAGAACCTATAACTATCCACAAAATAGAGTTACAGATCATCGTATTGGTTTTACTACTAATAATTTAGATAGAGTGATGAATGGTCAACTCGATGAAATAATTGATGCTTTAACGATGGAAGATCAAAGAAGAAAATTAGCTGGTGAAGAAGAATAATGACTGTTGAAGAATTAATAGTTTATGGAAAAAGTAAAACAAGTAGTGATCATGCTAAAATGCTACTTGCTTCTTTTTTAGAAGTAAATCCTTTAGAATTACTAACTATATTAGATAAAACAGTAGATGAAACTATTGAAAAAAAATATAAAGATTCTTTAGAAGCACTAAGAGAAAAAAAACCAATTCAATATGTTATTGGAAATGTTAATTTCTATGGTTCTAGATTTATTGTAAATAATAATGTCTTGATACCACGTTTTGAAACTGAAGAATTAGTAGAACAAGTAGTTGAATACTCAAAGAAGTTTAATAAAGATAAATTGAAAATACTAGATTTAGGCTGTGGTAGTGGAGCTATTGGTCTTACTCTAAAAAAGTTAATAAAAAATAGTGATGTTACTTTAGTTGATATTTCTAAAGAGGCATTAGAAGTAGCTAAACAAAATGCTGTTAACTTAGACCTAGATGTAACTTTTATAGAAAGTGATTGGTTTTCTAATTTAGAAATTACTAAATATGATATAATCGTTTCTAATCCCCCTTACATCAAAAATGATGAGCAAATAGAAGAAATTGTAAAAAATAATGAACCAGCCTTAGCTTTATACGGTGGTCAAGATGGACTTGACTGTTATAAAAAGATATTGTTTAGTATTGAACCTTATTTAAATGATGAGTATTTAATTGCTTTCGAAATTGGAGAAAGTCAAAAAGAAGAAATTACTAATCTTGTAATTAATTCTCTTCCAACAGCTATAGTTACTTGTAAAAAAGATTTGTATGGTCGAAATAGAATGATATTTGTTAGAAATTAAATTAAATAAAAATAAATAAATCACCAATAATATTAATAAGAAAGGTGATTTTTTTATGAAGAAAATTCTAATTCTTATAAGTTTAATTATTATTAGTTTATCGAGTTATAAAAGCTTTAATGAAGAAATTGTAATTCCAGATGAAGCGATAAGATTTAGAGTTGTTGCTAAATCTAATGATGAAAAAGATCAAGAAATAAAACTCAAAGTAAAAGATAATTTACAGAAGAAATTAAATGATTTACTAAAAAATAGTAGTTCTATAGAAGAAACTAGAAAGTTATTAAAAGCTAATCAAAATGAATTTTCTTTAATTGTTAAAAATACCTTATTAGTTAATAAAGATGATGATATGTATAAAGTAAAATATGGTTTAAATTATTTTCCTGAAAAGAAATACAAAGGAATAATTTATAAAGAAGGATATTATGAATCATTAGTAGTAACAATAGGAGAAGGACAAGGTGAAAATTGGTGGTGTGTTTTATTTCCTCCATTTTGTTTGTTAGATGAAAAAAATAAAACAGAAGTAGAATATCATTTTTATATAAAAGATATGTTGGAAAAATACTTCTAATAACTATACTTCCTACATAAATTCTAAGTAGGAGGCACTATGAATTTAGGACAATTAATAATTATTTCGATTAGTTTGAGTATGGATGCTTTCTCTTTAGCAATTATCTATGGAACGGTTGGACTTGAGAAAAAAATGACTAACTTATTAAGTTTGATGGTAGGTACATTTCATTTTTTTATGCCAATTCTTGGAAGTGTAGTAGGTATTTTTCTTTTAGAATCATTTATTCCTAATCCTGATTTATTAATTGGAATAATATTTACGATACTAGCGTGTGAAATGCTTTTTGGTATTAAAGATTTAAATAATAATAAAACTAGTATTAAAGGAATTTATCAAGCATTATTGTTTGCTTTTAGTGTTAGTATTGATAGTTTTTCAATGGGGATAGGTCTTGGACTTCATGAAGAAAATATTATCTTATGTGGATTATTATTTTCTATATTTAGTTTTTTGTTTACGAAATTAGGTTTAGATTTTGGGCATAAACTAACAATTAAATTTGGGAAAATTGCTAATATTGTAGGAAGTATTATTCTTTTAATCTTAGGAATAAAATATTTAATTTTTAATGTATAAATTTTTTAGATATTGCTAATAGTATTAAGGGAGGCAAATATGAAAAATCAAAATAAAAATAATAAACAAAGAGAAACAGGAAAAATAAAAAATTGTCCTAGTGCAAAAGAAGTAAATGAAAAAGAAATGTTTTCTCTTCAGGATGATTGTCCTAAAGATAATATTGAAAATCAAGAAGAAAATCAAAAAAATTAAAGGAAATTCAGCATTTGAATTTCTTTTTTTTGACAAAAGCTCTATTTTTCTTTATTATATAGATGTAAGAATTATCTTTGGAGTCATTTTGATTTTCTTGATAGGTAGCAACAAAATAAAAAATAGTAATATAATATAGCGAAAGAGAGTAAGATATATGAAGTTATTAGAGATTAATGGTGGAAAAAAATTAACTGGTACCATCAGAGTTAGTGGAGCAAAAAATAGTGCTGTAGCATTAATACCAGCAGCAATTTTATCAGATGAAGAGGTAACAATTTGTAATGTCCCAGATATTACTGATACAGAAGCATTATGTGAAATATTGTCATTTTTAGGGGCAAGAGTTAAAAGAGCAAGTGAAACTATTGTAATAGATTCTAAAGAAATAGAAAACAAAGAAATACCTGCCACTCTTGCAAAAAAACTTCGTGCATCATATTATTTTATGGGTGCATTATTAGGTAAATATAAAAAAGTTACTATGTCATTACCAGGCGGATGTTCTATTGGAGCAAGACCAATTAATTTGCATTTAAAAGGTTTTGAAGCTTTAGGAGCAAAAGTAACAAATAAAGATAATTGTTATATTGTAGAAGCTGATGAATTAAAAGGAAATAATATTTACTTGGATTTTGCTAGTGTTGGAGCAACTATTAATATAATGTTAGCAGCAGTAAAAGCGAAGGGAAAAACAATTATAGATAATGCTGCTAAAGAACCAGAAATCGTAAATGTTGCAACTTTATTAAACAATATGGGTGCAAAAATAAGAGGAGCAGGAACTTCAAGTATTGAAATTGAAGGAGTTGACTATCTAGGAAAATGCTTTCATGAGGTAATACCAGATAGAATTGAAGCAGGAACTTACGTAATCTTAGGAGCAGCCGTTGGCGAAAACTTGAAAGTAGATAATATTATTCCTGAACATATTGAATCATTAACTAGTAAATTAGAGGAAATGGGTGCTTTTTTAGATATAGGTTCAGACTATATTATTGTTAGTAGACAAGATAATTATAAATCGATTCATGTAAAGACCCAGACATATCCTGGTTTTCCTACTGATTTACAACAACCACTTACTCCATTGTTAACAGCTTGTAAAGGACAAAGTAAGATAGAAGAAACTATCTATGAAAATAGATTTATGCATATACCTTATTTAAATTCTATGGGTGCAGATATAAGAGTTAAAAATCAAACTTCTACCATTGTTGGTCCTACTAAATTAGTTGGTTGCGATGTAGTAGCAACTGATTTAAGAGCAGGTGCATCTTTAGTAATAGCTGGTTTGATGGCTGAAGGTACTACAAAGATAACAAATGTTGAACACATTCTAAGAGGATATGAAAATATCGTAGAAAAATTAACTAATGTTGGTGCTAAAGTAGAAATTAGAGAAATATAATATTATGACTCTAATTTTTTTAGGTGATAAAAATGAAACACAAGAAATTAATAGTTTTTATACTATTACTTCTAATAATTTATTTTATTTATATTACATTTCATGATGATAAAATTAATTACTTATCAATTGGTGATTTTTTATCAGTAGGAGTTAATGCTTACAATGAAAAAAGCTATGGTTATAGTGATTACATAGCTAATTATTTAAAGGAAAAAGACTTATTAAAAAATTATAGCAAGGATTTTGCAAATGCTGATTTTCGAATATCTGATTTACAGCACCAGTTAGATATGAATCAAGTCATTAATAAACAAAATAAGTCATTATCTTTCAAAAAATGTTTAAGAGAAGCAGATTTAGTAACAATATCAATAGGTGCAAATGATTTGTTGACAGAAATTAATATGTCAACAAGTGATATAGAAGTAATAGAAGAAGACAAAATATTAGAAATATTTTCTGATAAAATGTTAGATTTTGAAAAATTATTAAAAGATATTAGAAAATATAATAATGAAGAAATAATAGTTTTAGGTTATTATAATCCTTATGAATACAAAAAAATAATTCCAGATAGAATTTTCAATTATTTTGATAATAAAATGAAAAATATTACAGAAAAGTATGATATTAAATTTATTTCCTTATTTCAGTTATTCAAAAATAATGAAAACTATTTGCCGAATCCTATAAATATTCATCCTTCAACTTTGGGATATGAAGCCATATATAAGCAAATAGTAAAGCAACTTGACCAAAAAACACTTGCCTTTCACTAAAAAGTTTGATATATTATTAGCGGTTAGTCAATTACTATGATATTTAATGTATCATGGCGGAAGGAGAGAAGAAAATGAAAAAAGGAATTCATCCAGATTATAAGACTTGTAAAGTAACTTGTGCTTGTGGAGAAACATTTGAAGTAAAATCAAATAAAGAAGAACTAAATGTTGAAGTTTGTTCTAAATGTCATCCTTTCTATACAGGAAAGCAATCACGTGCTTCACGTACAGGTCGTGTTGATAAGTTTAATAAAAAGTATGGTTATAGTCAAGATCAAGAGGAAGCTTAATTGCTTCTTTTTTCTTGCTATTAAAACTAAAAAATGATATTCTCAATGTGTTGATAAAGATATCTTTCTAGAAAAGTATGAACAATTTCTGTGGAAAAAGTAAAATATACAAGAAAGTTATCAACAAAGCCTGTGGAAAAATTTTTTGCAAGTATTTTGTGATTTTACTTGTGGAAAAAATTTATTAATATAATAGTTGTGGAAAAGAGGAAAAATATGAGAATAGGAATAACATCTGATCATAGAGGATTTAAATTGAAAAATGGATTATTTAAAAAATTAGAAGAAGAATATGACATTGTTGATTTTGGAACATTTAGCGAAGAAAGTGTTGATTATCCTGATTATGCTTTTAAATTAGGTGAAGAAGTAGCTACTAAAAATCTTGATTATGGTATTGCTATATGTGGAAGTGGAATTGGAATAAGTATAGCTTGCAATAAAGTAAAAGGAGTACGAGCTGCTAGAGTAGTAACATTAGATGATGTTTTTGAAACAAGAAATGATAATGATGCCAATATAATTTGTCTTAGTGAAAAAAATACTATTGAAAAAGCGTACAATTTAGTTAAAAAATTTATTGAAACACCTTTTTCAGAAGTAGAAAGACATCAAAGAAGAATAGATAAAATTACAAAATATGAGGAACATAATGAGTGCTAAGTATTTTATTTATATATTAGTAGCAATACTAGTAATTTGGTCTTTTGATTCTTTAAATATCAATTCTTTCTTTAAAAAAAATAGGGTATTACAAGCAAGAGTAATGTATTTTTTGTTAGCATTATCAATTATATACTTAGTTACTAATTTTATTTGGGATTTCTTTAATGCTTCAAAAATTTTTTAAAAAATAGTATAATTTTCATCTTTTCGGTAAAACTTTAAATGAGGTGAAAATATGAAAAGATGGAAATTGAAAAAAGGTGCAATAATTGGAATTTATACTGCTATCTTTGTTTTTACAGGAGTAGGAGCTTATTTTGTTAGTCAAAATATGAAGACTGATTTAAAACAAAATGAACAAGTCGAGCACGTTAATAGTTCTATTTTAGATAAAGATGAAGATATAGAAGTAATAAATGAAACTCCAAAAATGATAAAACCTTTCAAGGATGAGTCAGTTGCTACAACTAAATATTTTTATAATTACCAAGCAGATAATGCAACACAAGAAAAATCAATATTGTATCATGAAAATACGTACATTCAAAATTCTGGAATGGACTTTACTAAAAATGAAACATTTGACGTAATAGCTGTTTTAGAAGGTACAGTTATTAATGTAAAAGAAGATGAACTACTTGGTAAAATAGTAGAGATACAACATGATAATAATTTAGTTAGTAGTTATCAAAGTTTAGGTGATGTATCAGTCAAGAAAAATGATACAGTAAAGCAAGGTCAAATAATAGGAAAAAGTGGTACTAATAGTATTGATAAAGAGCTAGGAAATCATCTACACTTTGAACTTTATCTAAATAGTCAAGTAGTTAATCCAGAAGATTATTTTGATAAAGAAATAAAAATAGAAACTACAACTGATAAAAATTCAACAACTGATAGTACCATGAGCAATCAAGAAACAAATCAAGCTGAGTAATTATTAAGATGATGATTTTGATAAACTATCATCTTTTTATATATTTTTAAAGTAATAAACATCATTTATTGTGTATATATTTAGAATAGTAGGAAAAACTAATTTTGATGGGAAATTAATTTACAACTAAATGAAAGTTTGTTAAAATATTAACAGTAAAAGGACGTGATAGGATGTTAGCAAAAGATATTGGAATAGATTTAGGAACAGCAAATGTATTAATTTATATAAAAGGAGAAGGAATAGTTTTAAATGAACCAAGTGTAGTTGCAATTGATACAGATAATAAAAAAGTTGTAGCAGTTGGCCGCGAAGCAAGTGAAATGTTAGGTAGAACACCAGGAAAAGTAAAAGCTATTAAACCAATGAAAGATGGTGTTATTGCTGATTTTGAAGTTACTGAAATTATGCTTGATTATTTCATTAGAAAAATTCATGCTCGTAACTTTTTATCAAGACCTAGAATTTTAATTTGTTGTCCTTCTAATATTACCCCGGTTGAAAAAAATGCTATAAAAGAAGCAGCAGAGAGAACTGGAGCTCGTAGAGTATTCTTAGAAGAGGAACCAAAAGTAGCTGCTATTGGAGCAGGACTAGATATTACTAAACCAAACGGAAATATGGTTATTGATATTGGTGGTGGTACTACTGATATAGCTGTTCTTTCTCTAAAAGATATAGTAACGAGTGCTTCTATTAGAGTAGCTGGTAATGTTTTTGATCAAGATATTATAAAATTTATAAAAGAAAAGTATAAACTTTTAATAGGAGATAAGACGGCAGAAGAAATAAAAATCGAATTTGCTAATGTATATAATCCTGATAAGAAGAAAAAGATGGAAGTACGAGGAAGAGACTTAATAACGGGATTACCGAGTACTATTGAGATAGTAGAAAGTGAAACAAAGGAAGCTCTTGAAGAATCACTAAATAAAATAATAAAATCTGCTACTAATGTGTTGGAACAGACACCACCAGAATTATCAGCAGATATTGTTGAAAATGGTGTAGTCTTAACAGGTGGTGGCAGTTTATTAACTGGCTTAGTACCTTTACTAAAAGATAAGTTAAAAATTCCTGTTTTTATAGCTGATACACCTTTAACTTGTGTAGTAGAAGGAACAGGAGTATTATTAGATGATATAAGAAGTCTAGAAGAAAAAAACTAGACTTTTTTGTTTGAAAAATAAAAATTGTACAAAGTTAGCATTATTGATATAATTGAATAAGGAAAGAGGTAGTAGTGTAATGAGTCAAGAAATATTAAGCGCTTTAAAGATTGTTGCTGTGACATTTCTTTGTTCCGCTTTAATTATGCCGGGTATGAAAAAAATAGCTTTTCATATTGGCGCTGTTGATGTCCCGAGATCTGATGAAGGAAATCGACATATTCATAAAAAGGTGATGCCTAAATTGGGCGGGGTAGGTATTTTCTTAGCTTTCTTAGTTGGCTATATGTTATTTGGAATTGAAAGTATTCAAATGAATTCCATTTTGATAGGTAGTTTTATAATTATTTTAACAGGTATTATAGATGATATAAATTCAATAAGAGCAAGTAGAAAATTATTGGGGCAACTAATAGCAGCATGTATAATTGTTTTTTATGGAGGAATACTCTTAAATAACATTACCGCTTTTGGTTACACAATTGATTTTGGAATAATTTCTTATCCGTTAACAATTTTCTTTATAGTAGCTTGTACTAATATAATTAATTTGATTGATGGTTTAGATGGTTTGTGTGGTGGAATCTGTAGTATTTTCTTTTTGACTATTGGTATAATAGGATTTTTTCAAGGCAGAAGTGGAAACTTAGTTATGTTATTAACATTTATTATGCTTGGAGCGACACTTGGCTTTTTACTTCATAATTTTTATCCGGCAAAAATATTCTGTGGCGATTGTGCTATGTTTCTTGGTTTTATCATCGCGATAATAACGTTGCTAGAATTCAAAGGTCCAGCCTTAACTAGTTTATTTGTACCGATAATGATTTTAGGTATTCCAATTCTTGATACTTTGTTTGCTATTATAAGAAGACTTCTGAAACATCAACCGCCATTCTCACCAGATAAAGACCATATTCATCATCAATTGTTAGGAATGAATTTCTCTCACAGAACAACAGTTTTAATTATTTATGCGATAGATTTATTATTTGCAATGGCTTCAATACTTTATATTTTAAAAGATCCATTCTTGGGAAAAGTTTTCTATATATTGATATTTATAGTAGTAGTTTGGTTTGTATTTAGAACGAGTGTTATTTCTCCTAAAAATAAAGAAGTAACTGACAATATTATTGATAAAGTAGAAGGAACTTTAAAAAAAGATAGAAACAAACAGAAAAACAGTGGTTAAATAGCCACTTATTTTTTTTGCAAAATTATCCACATTTCTGGAAAAATATGGTAAAATCGAAGTAAATCGGAGGTTGTTACTATGATTAACTTTATAATTTGTGATGATGAGGAGATTTTTAGGGAGTCACTTAAAGAGAAGATTGACAGTTGCATGATGAAAACGACTATCGAATATAAAACTCATTTTTTTGATTGTTATGATAAAAAGTTTAAAGATTTTACTGAAAATATAAATCAATTTAATGTTTATTTTCTAGATATTATAACGCCTCATGGTACAGGAATGGATGCAGCTAGGTATATTAGAGATAAAGCAGGTGACTGGAATTCAATAATAATTTTTGTTACCAACTATAATGAATATCGTTTTAAAGTTTTATCTTCTCGACTAGGAGTATTTGACTTTATTAGAAAATCACCTAAAGCTCTAAGCAGAATAAGTGATATTATGTCCATTGTTATTTCTAGATATAACACTACTTCTACTAAATGTATTACTTTTGAAAAAGATCATTCAATATTTAAAATTAAGTATAAAGATATTATTTATATTGAACGTGAATTAAATAGTAAGAGTTGTATTTTGTTTTCTACTGCAGGTGAATTTAGAATTACCAAATCTTTATCAGAGATAGAAGAAGTTTTGGATGGACGTTTCCTTAGAACTCATCGCAGTGCAATAGTTAATATTGATAATATACAAGAATATAATATTCGTACAAATGTAATTACTTTTTATAATGGTGAAAGGACTGATTTGATATCTAGAAACAAAAAGAAGGAGTTGAAGCAACGTGTCATCAATAGTAGTCAGATGCATAAATAATTTAGTAATGATATTAGCTATAATATTAACAACACAAAATGTTACAAATAAAAAGGTAAATTTATTTTCTATTCGTACTGTATTTTGGATTGGGATAACTTTCTTACCATGTTTAATATTTGTTGACGGTGGTTATAACTTACTTTTTACAACTTTATCATTACTGTTCTTCTCATTTTCGTTAAAAAATATATTTCAAATTGATTTGTCTGAAACAATGTTTTTAACATTATGTTTTATGATATCGTCTATTTTACCTGATTTGATTTTTTGCATGATTGGTATTAACTTTATTAATTATAGTACTTTGATTAACAATCAAACAGTTACAATTTTTACAAATCTACTTACATCATTATTTACAACATCTTTATTCAGAATTCCAGCAATTTCGAAATTTTTATCAACTGCTCAAAAACATTTAAGAGATGTTAAATATAAAGATTTAATTATATTTGTTTTAATTGCTTCTGTGGCGATTGGTATTGCCTATTATATTATTGTTGAACTATATAAACCCACTAGATTTTATTTTACAACTAATGTCATAATTATAATAATGATAATGTTAATATTTATATATATGTTAAAGGTAATTAAATATGACCAGTTAAAAAGTAGAAATGATGTTTTGTACGAATGTATGAAAAATATTGAAAGTTATCAAGAAAAACAGGACTTAAAAATTCATGAATATAAAAATCAATTGTCTAAAATAACAGCTATAACTACTGATGAAAAAATAATAGATAAAATAGAAGAAATTTTAGATGTAGATTTGACAGCAGATACTTATTTACTTGGTAAAATTAAGAATATACCAAAAGGTGAATTGAAAAGTTTAATTTATTACAAGTTGCTTGTTGCTAAAAGAGAAAATGTTAATATTTCAATTGATATATCTTCTGATCTTACTGATGAAAACTATGAATTTAATAAAAGACAGGAAAAATCATTAAGTCATTTAATTGGTATATCATTTGATAATGCAATTGAAGCTGCAAGGGATTCAAAAGAACGAGAATTATTTCTTGAAATTTATGAAACAAGTGTGGGAATGACTTTTTCTATAACTAATACCTTTTCTGGTAATATTGATTTAGATAAAATTGGTCAACTAGGATATACAACTAAAGGGGAAAATCATGGGAAGGGTCTACATTTTATGAAAAAGATTGTTGAAAATAAAATAGGATTATATACAAGAACAACTATATCCAATAATTATTTTACACAAAAAATAATTATCAAAGAAAAAACTGATAAGTAATAATTTCTTACTTACCAGTTTTTAATAGTATAGAACTAATTAGTCCATTTCTTTTAATGCTTTTGGTTCATCCATAGCCCACCAAAGACATCCAACGCTTGCAGAAGCAGTAGCTAACATTCCTAAAGCTACTAGTAATTTTGCAATTCTTTTTTTCATAATTTTCCTCTTTTCTATTTTAAATGTCTTATTGACATTTAAACCATTAAGTAATTTCTATATGGCATTCCATATAATTTATATGTTATAGGCAAAATTATAATTGTTTCAATTATTAGCCCTGACAAGAGATAAGTTGAAATATTATTGTTATTAAATACAATAATTAAAATTGAATAAACAATTGCTAATATACAAGCCGCTATTTTTCTAAATAGTCGTTTCTTTTTATTTGTTAATGGTCTTTTTTCTGTATCAGCTGGTGCGTATAATAAGAAACATATAAAGCAAATTATGCATATAATAATCTTCACTGATAGAGAAATTGTAACTTTTGTGAATAATAGAGGAATACCTACTAACAAAACAATTGAAGAAATCAAGCAAGTTGATGATTTATTAGCATGTAAACCGAATGCTGGATATCTAATAATATTGAAAAATATTAATGATAAAGTAAATTCTTTTAATATTCCGAGTAGAAATGCTAAAGGAAATATTATTAGTAATTTACCAAAAGTTAGATAAATTCCTTCCAGTCCATATCGCAGTTCTTCTTCTTGTATTTCTATATTGTTATTTTTAACAAAAGATATACAACCATTTAAAAATTTTTCTTTCATCTTTATACCTCTCTTGTTGTAATAATCGTACAATAAAAATTTCCTATTTCTGGAATTAGTCAATTTAGGTTGCAAAATTTGTCGAAAAGTAGAAAAAACATTTAAAAATGCAGCAAAATTTACCATTTAAGGTGACAATAATACCATTTACGGTAAAAAAATTAATATCACCAAAAAATATGATAAGATACAATTACATCGTTTTAAGAAGTCGGAGTTAAGCCAACTTAATTAATTGGTGTAATAATTTATGGAGGTGAGCCGCATGATAGGCAAAGTAAAATGGTTTAATAATGAGAAAGGGTATGGATTTATTGAATATAAAGAAAATGAAGACATCTTTGTTCACTATTCAACCATTAACATCTCAGGTTATAAGACTTTATCGGAGGGTCAATATGTGGAATTTACTTTACTTGAAACTAGTAAAGGATACCAAGCCGTTGATGTAACGCCTGTTAAGGAACCAGCTATTGTAAAATAGTTGGTTTTCTTTTGCTAGTAATTTTCATAATTTGACGGTAATTATCCCATAATTTTTGACAACAAACTCTCTTCTTTTTTTACTACAATTATGCTATACTACAGGTAAGGAGAGTGATAATATGGAAATAATTATCCGTGGTGACAAAATTGAAGTTACTAAAGCAATGAAAGATTATATTGAGGAGAAATTAAAACGACTAGATAAGTATCTTGAAAATAGTGATGAAGTAAGAGCAACAGTTGTAGTTAGAGTATCTTCTCATCGTCAAACTGTGGAGATAACTATTCCACTTCACAACTATATTATTCGTTCCGAAGAAACACAAGATGATTTTTATGCAGCAGTAGATAAAGCTATCGATATAATGGAACGACAAATAAGAAAAAATAAAACAAGACTTAAGGCACGCGAAGAGAAATCAAGAATAGATTTCAAAATGATTGATATTATAGAAGAAGATGAGGAAAAAGAAAATAAAATCATCAAAAGAAAACAAGTAGAAGTTAAACCAATGGATGAAGAAGAAGCAATACTTCAAATGGAACTTATAGGACATCAATTCTATCTATTTAAAAATATAGATACTTCAAAAGAAGCTGTAGTTTATAAAAGAAAAAATGGTGGCTATGGTTTAATAGAAGCCGAATAATGATAGAGCAGTTAGTAATAGCTGCTCTTTTCTAAATCTTGAAAAAAATAGGCATTTATGATAATTTATATAGAAGAAAAGTGAGGGATAAGTATGAAATTATACAATACTAGAACTAGACAGGTAGAAGAGTTAAAGCCTAAGCATGGTAACACTATAAAGATGTATACTTGTGGACCTACAGTTTATCATTACGCACATATTGGAAATTTAAGAACTTATATTTCAGAAGATATCTTAGAAAAAGGTTTAAAATTTTTAGGTTATGATGTTCAGAGAGTAATGAATATAACGGATGTTGGTCATTTAGTCGGTGATGGTGATACCGGTGAAGACAAGATGGCAGTAGCAGCTAAAAGAGAACATAAATCATCAATGGAAATAGCTAAGTATTATACAAATTGTTTTTTTGATGATTGTAAAAAACTAGGAATTAGAAAACCAGACGTAGTAACACCAGCCACTGCTCACATATCTACTTATATTAAAATGATAGAAAAATTATTAAAAGATGATTATGCTTATATCTCAAATGGTAATATTTACTATGATACTTCAAAATTTTCAAAATATTATGAACTATCTGGCAGAAATAAAGATGAACTCTTAGTAGCAGTAAGAAATGACATAGAACAGGACGAAGCCAAGAGAAATCCTTTTGATTTTGGTTTATGGTTTACTAATTCTAAGTTTAATAACCAAGAATTGAAATGGGATTCACCTTGGGGTGAAGGATATCCTGGATGGCATATAGAGTGCTCTGGTATTTCAATTGAAGAACTTGGTGATTATTTGGATATTCATTGTGGTGCAGAAGATGCAGTTTTCCCTCATCATACTAATGAAATTGCTCAAAGTGAGGCTTACCTTGGTCATTCTTGGTGTGATTTTTGGGTTCATATGGGCTTTCTAAATGATAAAGGCGGAAAAATGAGTAAGTCACGTGGTGAATTTCTAACCGTATCTTTATTAGAAGAAAAAGGCTATAATCCTTTAAGCTATAGATATTTATGTCTAAATTCCTATTATCATAATCAATTAACATTTAGTTATGATATTTTAGATGGAGCTGAAAATGCTTATTTGAAATTAAAAAGAAAAGTAGCAAGTCTTAAAGATGAAGGTGTAATTGATAAAGACAAGGTAGATGCATATATCATTAAATTTAAAAATGAAATCAATAACGATTTAAATTCTTCTAATATGATTACATTACTTTATGATGTTTTAAAAGATGATGAATTATCAGATAAGAGTAAATTATTCTTAGTAGAAGAGTTTGATAAAGTTTTATCTTTAGATTTATTAAATAAAGAAACAAATAATATAGAAGATGAATCTTGGATAAATGAAAAAATAGCAGAAAGAGCGAAAGCTAAAAGTGAAAAAAATTATCAAAAAGCCGATGAAATTCGTAATGAATTATTAGAAAAGGGAATTGTTTTAAAAGACGGACGAGATGGTACAACTTTTGAGAGAAAGTAGGGTTAGATGGAAGTATATAAAATTATAGGTTTGCTGTTAGTAGTAATTGCAATACTAATTTCTTCAATGTTATCAATTGTATATTATGTAAGACATGCCAAATATAAAAAAGTTAATACTTCATTAGAAAAAACTGGTGGAGAGATAGCAACTATTTTATTAAAAAAATATAATCTTAAAGATATTAAACTAGAAAAAATTTCTGGAAAAGAAAGATACTTTTTCACATCTGATACGATTTATTTATCAGAAGATATATATAGTGGAAAAACATTATATGATACAGCTGTTAGTGCTTATACAACTTACTCTTTTATTAAAAAGATTGAAAGTAAATATTTAATTAAATTTTTGGAAAATTTATCATCTTTCTTGAAATATACAATATTATTTGGCTATTCAATTATTGTATTGGGACTTAGTTTTGAAATAAGTAATTTAGTTTGGATTGGAATTTATCTTCTTGTCTTTGCTTTCATTACCAATCTATGGTTGTTTTTAGAAGAAAATAAATTAACTCGTCCGATTGTAATGGAACTTAGAGATGATGAAATAATTGATATAAAAGAAAAAGAGTCCTTAACTAAGATGTTGTCATCTATTATTAATTTATCTGTTGCTTCATTAGTTTTTAACTTAACATCTTCGTTTCAAAAAATAATTAATATTCTAATAAATGATGAGGAGTAATAATATGAACTTAAATGAAATAAATCCTTTAGTGCTTGCTTATTTGGGAGACAGTGTTTATGAAACTTATATTAGACTTTATTTAGTAAAGCAAAATATTCCAACTATTGGAAAGCTTCAGCATACCTCTCTTTTTTATGTTACTGCAAAAAGTCAAGCTAATATTCTTGATAGATTAATAAAAACTAATTTTTTTAATGATGAAGAGTTAGATATCATTAGGAGAGCAAGAAATACTAAAGGACATAAACCACCAAAAGGTTGTGATTTGGCCACTTATCACTTTGCTACAGCATTTGAAGCAGTGATAGGTTATTTATATTTAAAAGGTAATAATGATAAAATAAAAAAACTAATGGAACAAGTAGAAATGGAGTAATTATGATAGTATATGGTTATAATGTAGCAGAGGCTATTTTAAAAAATAAAAATTTGTGCAAAAAAGTACGAAAAATCGTAATTCAGGATAGTTTGAGGGCCAAATTTGCCAATTTGCTCCCTGAAAATGCCAAATTCAGGGTAGTTTATGTCCGAAAATGTGAAATTGACTTTTTGGCAAAAGGACTACATCAGGGTATAATGATTGACATGGACTATTCATATTGTTCATTATGGGACTTTTTAAAGAAGAATCCTAGTTCAGTTGTTATTTTAGATCATTTAGAAGATCCACATAACTTTGGAGCTATCATAAGAACAGCAAAAGCTGCTGGGTTTGATGGAATTATAATTCCTAAAGATAGAGGAGTAGGAGTTACAAGTACTGTCGTTAAAACTAGTGTAGGAACAATTTTTGATATTGATGTAGTACAAGTTACTAATCTAAAAAATACTATTGATGAGTTAAAAAAAGAAGGTTTTTGGATAGTGGGAACCGATATGGCTGGAAGTGACTATCGTAGTATCGACTATACTGGAAAAATAGCATTAGTTATTGGAAATGAAGGCAAAGGAATGAGTAAGTTAGTAAAAGATAATTGTGATTTTCTAGCAACTATTCCTTTAACACAAAATGTAGAAAGTCTAAATGCCTCTGTAGCAGCTGGCATAATGATGTATGAGGTAGTTCGAAATAGAAAGTAGGTATTTATGAAATACTATAATGATTACGAACTTCTTTATCTAATCAGTGAAGAGGATGAGATAGCTAAAGATATCCTTAAAAGAAAGTATGCACCATTAATCTATGAAAAAGCCAAGGAATACTATCAAGGTAATTCTTACAATATTCCTTCTTTTTCCTTTGATGAATTAATTGCCTTAGCGAATGATACCTTACTAAGAGCAGCTAGAAATTATAATCAAGATCAGAAAGCTGTTTTCTATACTTATTTCTTAGTATGTCTTAATAGAGAATTTTCATTATATAAAAGAGGATTGCTAGCAAAAAAGAATCAGTTATTTTATGACCAAACACAAGATATAACTTCTTATGAAATTAATGATTATATTACAGAGGAAGTAAAATGGGATAATGATCCTTGTAAACTTTCTGAAGAAAAAGAATTATTTGATTTTATTAAAGAATATATGTATGGTTTAGAAGGCTATGAAAGAAAAGTGTTTGAATTAAGATTTAATGGATTTAAATATGTAGAAATTGGTACACTTTTAGGAATATCAACTGTAAGCGTTGGTAAAATAGTAGAAAAACTTAAGAAAAATTTGAAACAAGAATTGAAAAAACAGTTTGAATAGGTTATTATTAAACTAGGGTGAGTGTATGTGAGAGTATTACTAAAAGATTATATGAATTCTTATCACGATACAAAAGAATATCAGCAGACCTTTTACATAATGGATAAGACACTAAAGTATATACATGAAAATAATTATCAAGTGTATTCTTTTAATCCAGAAGAAATAGTTCTTTATAAAGAACAAGATAAAATGCTGGGAGTAGATTATCAAAACATAACTGCGCTATCATCTGAAGCTACTAATGAGATACATCAAAATATGTTTAATTTAGCTCTTTTAGAAGTGGCAATTTATACCTCGACGTATCCTTATTTAAAGCCTGATTTTTTGAAAGAAAATTTTAAGGAAATATCAATGCTCTTGCCGAGTGAAGATGTTCCTTATTATCGAAGAAATTTAGTTGAAAAAAATAACTTCTATTATAGTGATTATTGTGATGCTAGAAATAAAAATGAAATAGAAAAGATAAATAGAAGTCTAGAAACTGAAGGTGGTAGAGGAAGAGGATTGGTCAAATCTACTCCATATGGAGCTCTTTATCAAAATTTAGGTGATGATAATAATAAGTCAGCATTTGTTACTAGATTTATTTTACCATTCATTATTATTTCGCTTAGTCTTTTAATACCAATATTATCAATTATGTTTTCAAGAATGTAATGTAAAACACTATATAATATAAATTTGCATATAGTGTTTTTTCTATGTAAGTAAATTATTTTGACCATAAAAAAACCTTACGCAAAGTAAGGTCTTAGAACTATTATTTATTAACAGCCTCTTTTAAAGCAGTTCCAGCTTTGAATCCAACATTTTTGCTAGCTGCGATATGGATTGTTTCACCAGTTTGTGGGTTGCGTCCATCACGAGCAGCACGTTCAGAAATTTTGAATACACCAAATCCTGCTACAGATACTTTATTTCCTTTTACAAGTTCATCTTTAAATAAATCAAATGTTGCAGAAAAAACTTTTTCAACATCAGATTTGCTTAAACCTGTTGTACTTGCAATAGCTTCCATCATTTCAGACTTTTTCATTGTTTCACCTCCTGTACTGTCTAATTCATTATAGCATAGATTTTTTAGAAAAGTATACGTTTAATAGTTAAATAATAGATAAAATTTACATTTTTTGCTAAATATGTGGGTAAAATATAAATAAAAGGACAATAATATAGAAAATATGTTTGAATTTAACTGGAGATTATGATATATTACTATACAGAAAATTCTTTTCTTTTTTTAGAAAAGTGTTATACTAACAATCGAAATGGGGTGTTACTATGGACAAAATAATAGTAAAAGGAGCAAGAGAAAATAATTTAAAAAATGTAAATATTGAACTTCCTAAAAATAAACTAATTGTTATGACAGGACTTTCTGGAAGTGGAAAGAGTTCACTAGCCTTTGATACAATCTATGCTGAAGGACAAAGAAGATATGTGGAAAGTTTATCTGCCTATGCAAGACAATTTTTGGGAGGTAGTGAAAAACCAGATGTAGATTCTATTGAAGGACTTTCTCCTGCTATTAGTATTGACCAAAAAACAACAAATAAAAATCCACGAAGCACAGTAGGGACAGTAACTGAAATATATGATTATTTAAGACTTTTATTTGCAAGAGTAGGGGTACCTTATTGTCCGACACATAATATTCCAATTAAAAGTCAAAGTGTGGAAGAAATAACAAATAAAATATTAGAATATGACGAAGGAACCAAGATAGTTTTATTAGCACCAGCTGTTTATGGTGAAAAAGGTACACATAAAGAATTACTTTCAGATTTAATGAGCGAAGGCTATATTCGTGTACGCATTAATGGTGAGATGTATGATTTATCAGATAAGATAGAACTAGATAAAAATAAAAAGGATAATATTGAAGTAGTAGTTGATAGATTAGTACTTAAAGAAGGAATTAGAGGAAGACTTAGTGAAGGAATAGAAAATGCTTTAAAATTAGGACACGGAAAAGTAGTAGTACAATTCAATCTATCTAAAGAATTAGTGTTTTCTGAAGACTTTGCTTGTCCTTATTGTGATTTTTCACTACAAGAGTTGGAACCGAGAATCTTTAGTTTTAATGCTCCATATGGTGCTTGTAAGGAATGTAAAGGTCTAGGAGTAAAGTTACAAATGGACCCGGATTTAGTAATTCCTAATAAAGATTTGAGTTTAGAACAAGGAGCGATAGTAACATTAGGTGATGATACTGATGGAATATACTATAAAAAGTTAGAATGTCTTTGTAAACATTATAAAATTAGTACTAAAAAACCATTTAAGAAATTAACTGATAGAGAAAAAGAGTTAATTCTTTATGGTAGTGATGAACCAATACTATTTGATTATAAATCTAAGAGTGGTAATCATTTTCATCAAGTCGATTATTATGAAGGAATAATCAATAACTTGGAAAGAAGATATATGGAGACTACTAGCACTTGGATTAGAGAATGGTTAGAGAAGTTTATGATTGAACACACTTGTGAAGAATGTAAAGGTTCAAGACTTCAAGATAATGTTTTATCAGTTTTAGTTGGTGGAAAAAATATCTATGAATTAACCTGCATGAGTATAAAAGATTTAATACCATTCTTTACAGAATTAAAACTAGGAGAAGAACAATTAAAAATAGCAGACTTGTTATTAAAAGAAATCTTATCAAGATTAACCTTCTTAAGAAATGTTGGACTTGAGTATTTAACATTAGCAAGAAGTGCTGCTACTTTATCAGGCGGTGAAGCACAAAGAATTAGACTTGCTACGCAAATAGGTTCAAGACTAACAGGTGTACTATATGTATTAGATGAACCAAGTATTGGCCTTCATCAAAGAGATAATGATAGACTGATTAAATCTTTACTAGAAATGCGTGATTTAGGTAATACTTTAATAGTAGTGGAACATGATACTGATACAATGTTAGCAGCTGACTATCTAGTTGATGTTGGACCTAAAGCAGGAGATGAAGGTGGTAGGATAGTAGCTGCTGGAACCCCAGAAGAAGTGATGAAAAATGATAAAAGTATAACAGGACGTTATTTAAGTGGTAAAGAATGCATTGAAGTACCAAAAATAAGAAGAAAAGGCACTGGTAAATTCATAACTATTAAAGGAGCTCAAGAAAATAACTTAAAAAATATAACTGCTAAGATACCACTTGGAACATTTACCTGTATAACAGGAGTAAGTGGAAGTGGAAAGAGTACTTTAATAAATGAAATATTAGTTAAAAGTGCAATGAACTATGTTTATCACAGTAAATATAAACCTGGTAAATGTGATAAAGTTTTAGGACTTGAAAACATTGATAAGATTGTTGATATTTCTCAGAGTCCGATAGGTCGTACACCAAGAAGTAATCCTGCTACTTATACAGGGGTATTTGATGATATAAGAGAACTATTTACTACTACTAAAGAAGCTAAAATGTTAGGTTACGAAAAAAATAGATTTTCTTTTAATGTCAAAGGTGGAAGATGTGAAGCTTGTCGTGGAGATGGAGTTAAAAAGATAGAAATGCATTTCTTACCAGATGTTTATGTTCCTTGTGAAGTTTGTCATGGAACTCGTTATAATCAAGAGACTTTGAAAATAAAATATAAAGAGAAGAATATTGCTGATGTTTTAGATATGCGTGTACATGAAGCTTTAAAATTCTTCGAAAATCATAGTAAAATAAAAAATAAATTGCAAGTATTAGAAGATGTTGGATTAGGTTATGTTAAACTTGGTCAAAGTGCTCCAACCTTATCAGGAGGAGAAGCAGAACGAGTAAAACTTGCCAAAGAATTACAAAAGAAAGCAACTGGAAAAACCTTATTTGTATTAGATGAACCAACGACAGGTTTGCATACTGATGATATTAAGCGCTTGCTTGCAATTTTACAAAAAATAGTAGATAATAATGATACAGTAGTAGTGATTGAACACAACTTAGACGTAATAAAATGTGCTGATTATATAATTGATTTAGGAAAAGAAGGTGGCGATTTAGGTGGAGAAATAATTGCTACTGGTACACCAGAAGAGATTAGTAAAGTTAAAGAATCTTATACGGGGGCATTCCTAAAGAAAATTTTATAGGAGGAAAAAAATGAAAATTGTTGTCTTAGCTAAAGGAAAAGAAAGATTAAATAGAGCAATAGAGTGGCTATTATATTTTGTTTCTTATCTATTTGTTTTCTTTCTAGTAAGTAAACTATTTAAATCATTTTATATTGATAAAGTACATCCTTTGTTTTATAGTACCTTAGCAACCTTTATTTTATATGTACTTAATAAAACGGTAAAACCAATATTAGTTAGTTTAACGATACCAATAACAGGTATTACTCTGGGTCTTTTTTACCCTTTTATTAACTTGTTTGTTTTAAAACTAACAGATTGGATTTTAGGTAGCCATTTTGACTTGAATGACTTTTGGGTAGCACTTGTTATATCTATTCTTATATCTGTTATGAATTTTATAATGGAAGATGTAATAATTGCTCCTTTGATTAGGAGATTTAAAAATGAATAGAGTTTTTTTAGACCTTGGATTTATTAAAATTTATTACTATACAATTTTCATTTTTTTTGCAATTATTTCTGCTTGTTTACTTATATTTAAAGAAGCAAAAAAACAAAATATTGGTAAAGATTTTTTAATAAATACTATTTATTATGTAATTATTTTAGGAATAATTGGCGCAAGAGCTTATTATGTGTTATTTGAATGGTCTTATTATGTAAAAAATCCATTAGAGATATTTGCTGTTTGGAATGGTGGCCTTGCTATTCATGGTGGGATAATAGTTGGTTTATTGTATATAATATATTACTGTCGTAAGAATAAAATTTCTAGTTTGAAATTTTTAGACATAGTAGTAGTAGGCCTTATTTTAGCCCAAGCAATTGGAAGATGGGGTAATTTCTTTAATCAGGAAGCCTATGGAGCTCTTACTACTAAACAAGAATTAATGAATCTTCATCTACCAACATTTATTATAAATGGAATGTATATAAATGGAAATTATTATCAACCAACATTTTTATATGAATCATTGTTTGATTTCATAGGATTTTTAATGCTATTCTTTATTAGATTTTATCCATATTTAAAAGTAGGATTTTTAACGGGCTTTTACTTGATTTGGTATGGTGTGTCAAGATTCTTTATTGAAGGAATGCGTAGTGATAGTCTAATGCTTGGAAACTTTAAAATGGCACAGATAATATCGATAATAATGATAATTTGTGGTATTTATTTATGCTTTATAAAAAATATTAAAAAAAGAAAACTAGAAAATCTATATCATAAGGAGGATTTTTAATATGAAATATAATGTTTTAATAATTGGTTGTGGAGTAGCTGGAATGACTGCTGCTATTTATTTAAAAAGAAGCGGCATTTCTTGTGCTATTTTTGAATCATCTATGCCTGGAGGACAAATTGTATCAAACGATAAAATAGAAAATTATCCGGGATTTTCTTCAGTATCGGGAAGTGATTTGGCAATTTCAATTTTAAATCAAGTCAAAGAATTAGAAATACCCGTTATTTTTGAAAAAGTTGAGAAAGTAATTGATAACCAGGAAGTAAAAGAAGTGGTTACAGATAAAAATACTTATACTAGTTCAAAAATAATAATTGCTACTGGAAGAAAATCGAAAAAATTAAATGTTTTATTTGAAGATAAATATCTTAATCACGGTTTAAGCTTTTGTGCTGTTTGTGATGGTAATCTATATAAAGATAAAGATGTAGTAGTAATTGGTGGAGGTGATAGTGCCTTTGAATCTGCTAATTATTTAAGTCATCTTGCTAAAAGTGTTACTTTATTACATAGAAGAGAAGAATTTAGAGCTAAGAAAAGCTTAGTAGATAAAGTTGAAAATCTAGATAATGTTTCCTTTGTTTTAGGAGAAGTAGTATCTTTCTTGGGAGAAGATAATTTAACAGGAATAAAATTAAAAGACGAAAGAGTTATTGATTGTGATGCTGTATTTGTTTGTATTGGTCAAATACCAAATACTGAATTTTTAAGTGACTTAAATATATTATCAAAAGATAGTTATATTGAAGTAGATAATAATTTTGAGACAAAAATAAAAGGAATATATGCAATTGGTGATTGTGTATTTAAACCACACTATCAAATTGTGATTGCTATGAGTGAAGCAGCAAGATGTGCCTTGAATGTAAGGAGTGAGCTAAGTGAATAAAAAAGTAGTAGTTTTAGGCGGAGGAAAGGGAATATCTTATTTACTTGCAGGACTTAAAGATTTTCCTCTTGATATTACAGCAGTTATTACTGTAGCAGATAATGGAAAGAGTACAGGTAAACTAAGAGAAGAATTTCATATTCCTGCTGTAGGAGATGTTAGAAAAGTTATAACTAGTATGTCAGGTAGTGATGAAAATATTAAGAAAATGTTAGAATATCGTTTTCATACTACTAGTGACTTAGATGGACATGCTTTAGGAAACTTAATTCTTACTTCTTTATTAGATATAACTGGAAGTTTAAAGGCGTCTATTGAAGAATTATCAATCTTATTAGATGTTAAAAGTAAAATTCTTCCTTTAACTGAAGATGAAAATATTACTTTGATGGGTGAAGCAACTGATGGCTCTATAATAGAGGGAGAAGAAATGATTACAAAATCTCCAAAGAAAATAAAAAGATTGTTTTATAAAGAAGAACCAAATGTATTAAAAGATGTAATAGCTACTATCAATGAAGCTGACCTAGTTTTGCTAAGCATGGGAAGTTTATATACATCTATCTTTCCAAATTTGTTATCCAAAAAAGTAATTGAAGCTTTAGACAAAACTAAATCTCCTATTATGTATGTTTGTAATATAGTTACCCAACCAGGAGAAACAGATAATTTTACAGTTAGTGACCATGTTAACTTGATAAATGAATACTTGGGTGAACATAAACTAGATGCTGTTATTGCTTCTAATTCTCCAATTTCTAAAGAAATGGCTGAAAAGTATGCTTGTAAGGAAAGAAAAGACCCTGTAAAGATAGATTATGCAGTATTAAAGACATTGGATGTAGAATTTATTGAAGCCGATTTGTTAACTATTGCTGATGACACTTTGAAACATCATAGTCAAAAACTTAGTTCATTAATATTCTCCTATTTAATGAGGTGATAGTTATGTCTTTTACAACTAAAGTTAAAGAAGAAATTGTAAATAAAAAATTAGCAGAAACAGAAAACTATTCCATATTAGCTGGTTTTGTTCGGAACAATGCAACTTGGAATGATGATAAATTGGAATTAATCAATGAAAATGAAAAGATAATAAATTATTTTAAAAATATTCTTGATATGTTCAAAGAAATAAAATATGTAGAATATACCAAAGACAGTAATAATTTTTCTAAAAATAATTTACATATCCTAGAAATTGTTGAAGGAAGCTCTTTTCTTTTGGATTTAGTTGCATATAAAAAAGAAGTACCACCTGATTATTTCTTTGATGGAAAATTAGAAACAAAAGCATATTTAAAAGGAGTGTTTTTAAATGGAGGAAGTATAAATGATCCTAAAACCTCTAGATATCATATGGAAATATTAATTGATTATCCAGAAGAAGCTGTTTTTGTTCAAAAAGTGTTAAACTCTTATAATCTAAATATTAAAATGTTAAATAGAGATCGTAGTTATATGCTTTATTTGAAAGAAGCTGAGAAGATAAGTGATTTTCTAAAAATAGTAGATGCTAATAATTCAGTCTTATATTATGAAGATGTAAGAATTTATCGAGATAAAAAGAACCAAACTAATAGATTAAATAATTGTGAACAAGCTAATACTGATAGAATTATTGCTAGTGCTTTAGAACAACTTAATCAAATAGAAATCCTAAAGAAAAATAATGCTATAGATTTACTTGATGACAAAACAAAAGAAGCTCTTTATTATCGTGAAAAATATAAAGAAGCTTCCTTAAAAGAATTAAGTGAAAGAATAGCTGTTGAGACAGGAAGATTTATATCTAAATCAGGTCTTAATCATCGCTTTCGAAAAATAAAAGAATTAGCATCAAAGTTTATGGTTGATTAGTGAGAATTTTATCAATTAAACCATAGTCTTTAGCATTATCGGCACTTAAATAATTATCTCTATCAGTGTCATTTTCAATTTGCTTAATAGATTTACCTGTATTTTTAGCAAGTATATCATTAAGCTTTTTCTTTGTATTTAAAATATGTTCTGCCGCTATTTTTATTTCTGTTGCTTGTCCACTAGCTCCACCAAGTGGTTGATGAATCATCACCTCACTATTAGGAAGAGCATAGCGCTTCCCTTTTTTACCACTTGATAGTAAAAAAGCAGCCATCGATGCAGCTATACCAAGACAAATGGTAGAAACATCACTCTTTATGAAATTCATTGTATCATAAATGGCAAAGCCAGAAGTAACATTGCCTCCTGGAGAATTAATATAAATAGAAATATCATCATGACTTAATGAATCAAGATATAGTAATTCTGCTACTACAGTATTAGCTAGATTATCATCGATTTCTCCTGATAAAAGAATAATTCTATTTTTTAATAATCTAGAAAATATATCATAACTTCGCTCTCCACCAACTTCTTTATCTACTATCATAGGAATTAAACTCATTATTATCATTTCCTTTCCAATATTGCTATCTAAAATTACTATATCCAGTTATAGAAATAAATATTCTCTAAATTAAACTTTATATTTTGCGAATAATTTACAAATTTACATTATAAACTTAAAATGATATAATGAATTAAGAATAAGAAGGTGGATTAATGATAGAAGATGTTAAAGTTGTTATAAATGGAAAAAAAACAAAAGTTCCGATGGGAACAACTTTATTACAACTTAGTAAAAATTATACAAGTGACTATAGATTTCCTATCATAATAGCAAGAGTAGATAATACTTATCGTGAGCTTAGTTATGCTATTCATGATGAATGTAATATTGAATTTTTTGATTTGAATTCAAGAGTTGGAAATAGAACACATATAGCAGGTTTAACTTTTTTACTATTGGTTGCTGTTAAAGAATTATATGGTGAGAAAGCAAATATTATAGTACAACACTCTTTAGATAAAGGTATCTATATAGAAACAACATTTCCGATTAGTGAAACATTAGTAAAATCAATTGCTAAAAAAATGGTTCAATTAGTAGAACAGAATTTAGATATAACTAAAGTTAGTGTTGAAAGAATAAGTGCCATTAAATATTTTGAAGCAATTAAAGATGAAGCAAAAGCCAATATCATGAAATATAATACTAATACCTATATAACCTTATATAGACTTGGTAGTTACTATAATTATTTTTATCATTATATGCCAACCTCAACGGGACTTTTAAAAGATTTTAAATTAACTTATTTAAATGATAATGGTTTTATTTTACAATTTCCAACGGTGTACTCTAAAAATATGATAAGTGAATATCAACATCATCCCAATATGTTTAAAGTCTTTAAAGAATGTCATGATTGGGCAAAACTTATGCACGTTTCTAATCTTTCAGAATTAAATAGTATTGTTTCAAAAGGCCAAGTTGAAGATTTAATAAGAATAGATGAGACATTGCAAAGTAATAGATTATTAGAAGTTGCTAAGACAATAGTTGCTAATAAAAAAGATAAAAAAATTATTTTACTAGCAGGACCTTCATCAAGTGGAAAGACAACAACTACTAGAAAGTTATGTATGTTCTTAAGAAGTTTTGGATTGAATCCTAAAATGTTAAGTATGGATGATTACTTTGTGGAAAGAGATGAAACACCAGTAGATGAAAATGGTGAAAAAGATTATGAATGTTTTGAAGCAGTTGATCATCAATTACTTACCGAACAAGTAGCTTTATTATTAAAAGGAGAAACAGTAAAAACACCGGTATATAGTTTTATTGAAGGAAGTAAAGAATTTATTCGCGAATTGAAACTTGAAAAAAATGATATTCTTTTGATAGAAGGAATACATGCATTAAATCCAAAAGTGTTAGACACAATTCCTGCTAAGAATAAATATAAAATATACTTATCTGCTTTAACAGAACTTAATATAGATTCTCATAATCGTTTTTCTACCACAGATAATCGCCTTTTAAGACGAATAATTCGGGATAGTAGAACTAGGGGATATGATGTAGTTGATACTATTGCTATTTGGCCTAAAGTAAGAGCAGGAGAAGAAAAATACATTTTTCCATACCAAGATGAAGCAGATTCTACAATTAATACAGCACTTATCTATGAGCTTGGCGTGTTAAAAACTTACGTTGAACCATTACTATATTCAGTAGATGAAGATTCTATTTATTATGATGAAGCTAAAAGATTATTAAATTTATTTAGATTGATATTACCAATACCAAGTGAAGCGATACCAGCAGACTCTATCTTAAGAGAATTTGTTGGTGGAAGTTGCTTTCATGAATAAAAAATCTATTAGGGAAATACTTATTCTCTAATAGATTTTTCTTTTAAAATAATACTTCAATTTCTTTATCAATATCATGCCAAGTAAAGTTTCTAACATCTTCCATGTCTTCACCGTATTCTCTAATGTAGTTATTATGTTTAATTAACATATCTTTGCACCATTCGTATAATGGAGTAGCTCTATTACCTAGTTGGGGTAAGTATTTTAAAGCATCCATTACTAAATGATATCTATCTATTTTGTTTTGAACGCGCATATCGAATGGAGTAGTAATAGTTCCTTCTTCGATATAGCCGTGAACATGAAGATTGTCATTTTCTCTTTTATAAGTTAATTGATGAATTAAAGATGGGTATCCATGGAAAGCAAAGATAATAGGTTTATCTTTGGTAAATAACATATTGTAATCTTGATTAGTTAATCCATGTGGATGTTCTAAATTAGATTGAAGTTTCATTAAATCAACTACATTTACACAGCGGATTTTAATTTCTGGGAAGAATTGATGTAGAATAGAAATCGCTGCTAAAGTTTCAAGAGTTGGTGTATCACCACAACAAGCCATTACGATATCAGGACTGGCGCCTTTATCATTACTGGCCCAAGTAAATATTCCAATACCTTTACTACAGTGATTTATAGCTTCATCCATATTTAACCACTGGATACTTGGATGTTTAGAAGCAACAATAACATTTATATAATTTTTACTCTTAATACAATGGTTGCAAGTAGAAAGTAAACAGTTAGCATCTGGAGGTAAATAAATTCTAGCAATATCAGCTTTTTTTGTAGCAATATGATTTAGAAAACCAGGGTCTTGATGTGTATAACCGTTATGGTCTTGTTGCCAAATATGAGAAGCTAATAAATAGTTAAGAGATGATATACTTCTACGCCAATCAAGTTGTTTACAGACTTTTAACCATTTGGCATGTTGACTAGTCATCGAATCAACGATTCTAACGAAGGCTTCATAAGTATCAAAAATTCCATGTCTTCCAGTTAAAATGTAACCTTCTAGCATTCCTTCGCAGACATGCTCTGATAAGAAGGAATCAATTACTTGACCATTATGATTTAAATATTCATCATTTGCTAATATTTTAGCATTAAATTGGCGATTAGTAGTTTCAAATACAGCATTTAAACGATTAGATAAAGCTTCATCAGGACCAAATATTCTAAAGTTTTTATTCTTTTTAATAACATCTTCTAAGAAATAACCTAAGACCTTTGTATCTTGTTCTTTTACTTCACCATGATTTTTGATGTCAACTTTATAATTTCTGAAATCAGGTAAGTTTAGTTCTTTTAATAAAAGACCTCCATTGGCATATGGGTTAGCCCCCATTCTTCTATTACCCTTAGGCGCCATTTCCTTTAATTCATCTTTAATAGAACCATCTTCATTAAAAATTTCTTCCGGTTTATAACTTTTTAGCCAGTTTTCTAGGATATCAATGTGTTCCATATGATCTTGATCTATTGGAACTGGTACTTGGTGAGCTCTAAATGTTCCTTCAATTTGTGCACCTTGAAACATTTTAGGACCAGTCCAACCTTTAGGAGTTTTTAGAATAATCATTGGCCATTTTTGATTGTCTGTTGATTTTTCATTTTTAATTTTTTTAATCTTCCTAATAGTTTTATCTAAAGCTTTTGCCATTTCATCATGAAGTACCATTGAATCGTTTCCTTCAATATAAATTGGGTCGTATCCATAACCATCAAAGAGATTAAATAACTCATCTTTTGGAATTCTATCAAGAATAGTAGGATTAGCTATTTTATAACCATTTAAATTTAAAATTGGCAAAACTACTCCATCAGTTTCGGGATTAATAAGTTTATTACAATGCCAAGAAGTAGCCAAAGGACCAGTTTCAGCTTCGCCGTCACCAACAACGACAGCAGCAATTAAATCAGGATTATCTAAAACTGCTCCAAAGGCATGAGCAAGACTGTAACCTAATTCGCCACCTTCATTGATGGATCCAGGTGTTTCAGGAGCAACGTGTGAAGAAATTCCTCCAGGAAAACTAAATTGTTTAAATAATCTTTTTAAACCTTCTTCATCTTGAGAAATATTAGGATATATTTCAGAATAAGTTCCTTCTAAATATACATTAGAAACAATAGCATTACCACCATGACCTGGTCCTGAGATATAAATCATATTTAAATCGTATTTTTTGATAATTCTATTTAAATGTGTATAAATAAAATTTTGAGTTGGCACTGTGCCCCAATGACCAACTACTTTCTTTTTTAAGTCATTTTTTTCAAGTGGTCTTTTTAGTAGAGGATTGTTCTTTAAATAAAGTTGTCCAACTGATAAATAATTTGCTGCATTAAAATATCTATTTATTAAATCTTTTTCTCTTTCTGTAAGCATTTATAAGCCTCCTATTCTTCTTCATTATAAGATAAAAAAATAGTTTTAACAATTGTAAACTAGAAAAAAGTATTTTTTAGAAAAAACTGGTGTCAATAATTTTTGAAAAATATGTTTGACAAAGCTATAATCTGATGTTATATTATAACTGCTGATTAAATTTAATTTTGTTGAGAGACAAAATTTTATTTAAAAGTTAAAATGATACACCCGGATATGTGTAAAGAAAGGAGATATATTTTATATGCCTACAGTTCAACAATTGGTACGTAAAGGAAGAGGAAAAAAAGTTCGTAAGAGCAAGGCTCCAGTATTAGGTGTTGGTGTTAATACTATTCGTAGAAAATCAACAAGTAATCCATCACCACAAAAGCGTGGAGTATGTACTCGTGTAGGAACTAAAACACCAAAGAAACCAAACTCAGCTTTAAGAAAATATGCTCGTGTTCGTTTATCAAATGGAAAAGAAGTAGATACTTATATTCCAGGTATTGGACATAACTTACAAGAGCACAGTGTTGTACTAGTACGTGGAGGACGTGTTAAGGACTTAATCGGAGTTCGTTATCACATAGTTCGTGGTACACTAGACACTGCTGGAGTAAAAGATAGAAAACAAGGTCGTAGTAAATATGGTGCTAAACGCCCTAAGTAAAATTAATATTAGTATTGAAAGGAGGAAATCAATATGCGTAAAAGACGCGCTGTAAAAAGAGATGTTTTACCAGATCCTATATATAAATCTAAGACAGTAGCAAAATTAATAAATACTATTATGTTAGATGGTAAAAAAGGAACTGCTCAAACAATTCTTTATGAAGCATTTGATATAGTAAAACAAAAAACTGGTCGTGATCCACTTGAAGTCTTCAATGAAGCAATGGATAATATCAGACCAGCACTAGAAGTTAAGTCACGTCGTGTTGGAGGAGCTAACTATCAAGTACCTCAAGAAGTAACACCTCGTCGTGCTGAAGCCTTAGCACTTCGTTGGTTAGTTAAATATTCTCGTCTTCGTGGAGGACGTGGAATGGCTGATAATTTAGCTAACGAAATAATTGATGCTGCAAATGGAACAGGAGCAGCTGTTAAGAAAAAAGAAGATACTCACAGAATGGCAGAAGCCAACAAAGCTTATGCACATTATCGTTGGTAGAAAGGATAATATATGGCAAGAGATACGTCTTTAGATAAGACAAGAAATTTTGGAATTATGGCACATATTGATGCCGGAAAAACAACTACTACAGAACGTATATTATTCCATGGTGGAAATATCCATAAAATTGGAGAAACTCACGATGGAGCTAGTCAAATGGACTGGATGGAACAAGAAAAAGAACGTGGTATTACTATCACTTCTGCTGCTACAACAGTTCACTGGAAAGGATATCGTTACAATATCATCGATACTCCAGGACACGTAGATTTCACTATTGAAGTTAGTCGTAGTTTAAGAGTTCTTGATGGATCAGTTGCTTTACTAGATGCTCAAGCTGGTGTTGAACCACAAATGGAAACAGTTTGGCGTCAAGCTGATGAATTTATGGTACCTAGAATTATTTTTGCTAACAAAATGGGTAAAATGGGCGCAGACTTTAGCTACAGTCTTAAATCTATTAAAGATCGTTTAGGAGTTAATGCAAAGCCTATTGAATGGCCAATTGGAGCAGAAGATGATTTTAGAGGTGTTATTGATTTAGTTACTAAAAAAGCAATTGAATTTGATGGAAAACCAGAAGAAGATGCTAAGGAAATAGAAATTCCTGCTGATTTAAAAGATTTAGTTGAAGAAAAGCATGCTGAACTTATCGATGCAGTAGCTGAATTCGATGATGAAATGATGGAAACTTACCTTGATGGTGGAGAAGTTACAGAAGAAATGATTAAAAGAGCTATCCGTAAAGGTTGCCTTGCTACTAAATTCTTCCCAGTTATGTGTGGAGATGCTTTAGGAAACAAAGGTATTAAACCATTAATGGATGCTGTTATCGATTATTTACCTAGTCCATTAGATATTGCTTCTATTAAAGGACATAATTTAAAAGGAGAAGAAGAAACTCGTCATCCAAGTGATTCTGAACCTTTCAGTGCTTTAGCATTTAAGGTTATGACAGATCCATTTGTTGGACGTTTAACATTCTTCCGTGTTTATTCAGGACATCTATCAAGTGGTAGTTATGTATTAAACTCTACAAAAGATAGTAAAGAAAGAATTGGTCGTATTTTACAAATGCATGCTAATACTCGTAAAGAGATTACTGATGTATACACAGGAGATATTGCTGCTGCTGTAGGACTTAAGAATACAACAACTGGTGATACTTTATGTGATGAAAAGAAACCAATTATTCTTGAAAAATTATCAGTTCCTGAACCAGTTATTCAATTAGCTGTTGAGCCTAAGAGTAAAGCAGATCAAGACAAAATGGCTTTGGCTTTACAAAAATTAGCTGAAGAAGATCCTACATTTAAAGTTCATACAGATCATGAAACAGGTCAAACTGTTATTGCTGGTATGGGTGAATTACACTTAGATGTATTAGTTGATCGTATGAAGCGTGAATTCCACGTTGAAGCTAATGTTGGTGCTCCACAAGTTGCTTATCGTGAAACAATTAAGCAATCTGCTGATTGTGAAGGTAAATATATTAAACAATCTGGTGGTCGTGGACAATATGGACACGTTTGGGTTAAGTTTGAGCCTAATCCAGATAAAGGATATGAATTTGTTGACCAAATCGTTGGTGGAGTTGTTCCTCGTGAATATATTCCAGTAGTAGATAAAGGTTTACAAGAAGCTATGCAAACAGGTATTTTAGCAGGATATCCTATGATTGATGTTAAAGCTACATTATTTGATGGTTCTTACCATGATGTAGACTCTAACGAAATGGCTTTCAAAATTGCTGCATCTATGGCATTAAAAGAAGCTAAGAATAAATGTAATGCTGTTTTATTAGAACCAATTATGAAAGTTGATGTAACAACACCAGATGAATATTTTGGTAATGTTATGGGTGATTTAACTAGTCGCCGTGGTAGACCACTTGGACAAGAGAGTACTGGAAATGCAGTAAAATTATCTGCTATGGTACCACTTTCTGAAATGTTTGGTTATGCTACTAACTTACGTAGTAATACTCAAGGAAGAGGAAACTTTGTTATGACATTTGACCATTATGAAGAAGTTCCAAGAAACATTGCAGAAGAAATAATTAAAAAGAGTGGAAATTAATTTAAACTCTTAAAAAATAGTTCTAAACAGTTGCAAATTTGTAAATTGTTAGATAAAATAAATATTGAACAAAAAAAGGAGGAAATTTAATTATGGCAAAACAAAAATTTGATCGTTCAAAACCACATGTTAACATTGGTACAATTGGACACGTAGATCATGGTAAAACTACTTTAACTGCAGCTATTACTAAATGTTTACATGACAAGAACCCTGAGTGGGCTGATTTCACTGATTATGCAAACATTGATAAAGCTCCAGAAGAAAGAGAACGTGGAATTACTATTAATACTTCACACGTTGAATATCAAACTGAAAATCGTCACTATGCACACGTTGACTGCCCAGGACATGCTGACTATGTTAAAAACATGATTACTGGTGCTGCTCAAATGGATGGAGCAATCTTAGTTATTGCTGCTACTGATGGTGCTATGGCTCAAACTCGTGAACATATCTTATTATCACGTCAAGTTGGAGTACCTCGTATGGTTGTATTCTTAAACAAATGTGATATGGTTGATGATCCTGAGCTAATCGATTTAGTAGAAATGGAAGTTCGTGACTTATTAAATGAATATGGTTACGAAGGAGATGAAACTCCAATCATTAAAGGTTCAGCTCTTAAAGCTCTTGAAGGTGAACAAAAGTATGTTGATGCTATCTATGAATTAATGGATGCTGTTGATACTTGGATTCCTACTCCTGAAAGAGATAATGACAAACCATTCTTAATGAGTATTGAAGACGTATTCACAATCACTGGTCGTGGTACAGTTGTTACTGGCCGTGTTGAACGTGGACAATTAAAACTTAATGATGAAGTTGAAATCGTTGGTATTAAACCAACTCAAAAGACTGTTGTTACAGGAATTGAAATGTTCCGTAAGCAATTAGACTTCGCTGAAGCAGGAGATAATGCTGGTGTATTATTACGTGGTATTTCTCGTGAACAAGTTGAACGTGGACAAGTTCTTGCTAAACCAGGAAGTGTTCATCCACATCACCAATTCAAAGCTGAAGTATATGTACTAAGCAAAGAAGAAGGTGGACGTCATACACCATTCTTCTCAAATTATCGTCCTCAATTCTATTTCAGAACTACAGACGTAACTGGTGTTATTACATTACCTGAAGGTGTTGAAATGGTTATGCCAGGAGACAACGTTTCAATGGATGTTGAGTTAATTCACCCAATCGCTATTGAAAAAGGTACTAAGTTCTCTATCCGTGAAGGTGGACGTACTGTTGGTGCTGGTGTTGTTTCTGAAATCGAAGGATAATAACAACATAAATAAAAACTGTAAAATCAAGCAATTTGATTTTTACAGTTTTTTTTGTTATTATTAACTATACTAGGGTGTGATGATATGAAAAATATTAAACATAAAAAAGAGATATTACTAGTATTGTTAGGAGTAATTTTAATATTGACTGGTGCATATCTTACTGCAAAAGCTTCTAATAAGGAGATTGCAAAACCAGTTCCAGAAAAAGAAGAAACTTTAAAAGTTAATGGTCAGGTGATAAATTTAAAATTATATCGTGTTGATAAATCATTCTTTTTGCAAATTCCTGATGATTTTGTAGCAGTAACTGGAGATGTTTTAAATCAAAAATATGGTACTAGTGCAAGGGCAGAACTTATTTTTGAAAGTAAAGATGATTTAACGCATATTTCTGTTACTAGAGGGAAAGATGATGTAGCAGAGGAATCATTAGCTAGTTATATAGAAACCTTTAAAAACAATATGGTTGGTTATACCGATGTTAAATTTGAAACATATCAAAAATATGGAAAAAACTTTGCAAGAATAGTAGCAACGAGTACTGATGAATCATCTAAATATTATGATATAAGATATTTTATATTAGATAATAAACTAGTAACAGTAGAATTTTATACAACAATTAATCAAAAAACAGAATGGGAAAAAGTTAGTAAAAAAATTCTAGATAGTATTTGTTTTGATGAAGAAGATATTAAAGATAAGAATTAAATCTTGTCTTTTTAATTTTTAGAAAAGAAAAAAAATGTAATACTCTAAATTACACTTTTTATTAAATTACTTTTCCTTCTTTTTATCTTTGTTTAAGTTTCGATATAAGTTGTATGGTAATTGATTGATAACAAAATCAAATTCTCCAACATACTCACTAATGATTGGATTGAAACCAAGTTTCATTTCATTTAAACCAGAATATTCTGTTATATGTTCAAAATCTCCACTTACAGCATTAAAATTAATATATTTTAAATTCATCTTTTTATAGGTAGAAATTAATTCCCATTTCATAAGATAACTTGGATTTAAAGATTTGAATTTAGAATTTAGACCTTCAATGATTAAAAAAGCAGAACGGTCATATCTTAGTACAAGAGATGATGCAATTAAAATACCGTTTGGATTTTCTTTTAATAAATTAGTAGCCCATACCAAATTTTTCTTATAAGTATTTATTAGTTTATCTGACTCGATTTTTTCGTTTATTAATTTCTTTCTGGTATTAGCATTCTTTGCTTGTTGAATCTTATAAGCAAGATTATCATTTATTTCCATTTCTCTTTCATATAATTTTTTACTATTGATAACGAAAGTTTCCGTATTTAATTTAGCAAAGTATAAATCAATATCACCCTTAAAATTTTTATAAAATTCTTGATAATATTCAATTGGCCTTGAATATTTTTTCTTAACAAAATCGTAAAAGAGAGGAAGATTTTGTTCGTTACCTTTAATAATTTCCACACCACTACGCATTGCTTTTTTAATTTTATAACGAACACGCTTTTCGAAAGTATTATAGATAGCATCAATATCTTTATTAAGAGAGATGACAGCTTCAAATCTTGGCTTTTCTGTTTCAAAGAAAAGCGTAGGTCCATGATATTCCCAGTGACTAGCTTTTAAATTTTCTACGATAATGTTTGATTCTGGATTAATGTTTAATATTTTTCCGTTAGCATTGTGTAGTGCTACAGGAACAACGGGATCAATTTTTAATAACATAAATCCTTGTTTTGCTAGAAGCTTTTTTAATCTTTCTGTAAATTCTTTTAATAAAGCGCCATTACTATAATCAAATAATAACCCTCTAGGGGCATAGGCGATTTTGTAGTTCATAAAGACTTCTTTATAGAGTAATAAAGATGCTCCAATAAGATTTTCCATCTCGTCAATAATACCAAGATAGTGTATATCATAGCCAAATTTTTTCATAATTTTGCCATAGGAACTAGATTGATAATAACTACGATACTTATGTTTTTGTGCATATTTATCAAATTCTTTTTCTTCTAGTGTGATTATTTTCATGGAATTCCTCCTTAATCCCTTATATTATATCAGTCATTTGTTTAATTTTCAATGAAAGGGGGTTCAAAGATTTGTAAAATTTAGTATAATGTAAGGAGGAGGGAACAATATGTTTGAAAATAAAAAAATATTAGTTCTTGGTATGGCAAGAAGTGGTTATGAAGCAGCAAAGTACTTAGTTAAACGTGGTAATACAGTTATCTTAAATGATGGTGGAAGTGCTGAAAAACAAAAAAAAGAACAAATTGAAGAATTAGAAAAATTAGGTGTCACTTTAATATTTGGAAGTCATCCAGATGATTTGTTAGATGACACATTTGATTATTTAATAAAGAATCCTGGAATTCCAATTGATCATAAATATGTTTTAAAAGCTCGTGAGCTCAATATAGAAGTTATTAATGAAGCAGAAATGGCTTATCGATTATTGCCAGATGACGTTACATTAATTGGAATAACTGGTACTAATGGAAAAACAACTACAACAACTTTAACTTATGAAATGATAAAAGCTAGTGGTAAACCTGTTCATTTAGCAGGAAATATTGGTTATCCATTAATCAGTTTTTTAGATAAATTAGAAGTAAATGACATTATAGTAATGGAAGTTTCTTGTCAACAATTAGAAAATATGAGTGAATTTAAACCACATATCGCTTTGATGACTAATCTTAGTGTAGCACATATAGACTTTTTAAAAAGTTATGAGAACTATAAAAGAGTAAAACTTAAATTATTTAAAAATCAAACGCAAGATGATATAGCTATACTAAATATTGAAAATGAAGAAGTAATGACAGGAACCAAAGACGTAAAAGCAGTAACTAAATATTTTTCTAGTAAACGTGAAATAAATGGGGCTTATTATAAAGATGGTGCATTATGGTATTATGGTGAGAAAATATTAGATAGGGATAAGTTCTTGTTAGCTGGTATGCATAATGTTGAAAATGCTTTAGGAGCAATGATGATTGCTAAAGAAGTAGGCGTAGATAATGAGTCTATTGTGAAAGTATTAACTACCTTTAAAGGAGTTGCTCATCGTTTGGAATTTGTTGATGAAATAGCAGGAGTAAAATATTATAATGATACAGAAGCTACTAATACAAAGTGTACACAAATTGCTTTAAATTCATTTAATTGTGATACAATTCTTATTTTGGGAGGTTTAGAAAGAGGACAAGACTTTCATGACTTAGATAATTATATTAAAAATGTTAGAACAATAGTAGGAATAGGTCAATGTCGTGATAGAGTTAAGACTTATGGTGAAGAATTAAATATAAATACAGAAATTTTTGAAACTTTAAGCGAAGCAATGAAGTATATAGAAACAATTGCTAGAAGTGGTGAAGTTGTATTATTAAGTCCTGCTTCAGCTTCTTGGGATCAATATAAACAATGCGAAGATCGTGGAGATGAATTTAAAGAAATAGTCAAAAAAATTAGAGAAAAATTATAGTCTTAATAATAAATTTATTTAAAAATGTGATATAATTTTAGTGAGCTGTATCAATAAATTAACTTTGATTCAGTAAGACTAGAAATTATTAATTTCAGAAATATAATATTGAAGAAAGGAAGACTAAATGTATGAAAATTAAAAATATTATAGGTAGAGAAATTTTAGATTCAAGAGGTAATCCGACCGTTGAAGTAGATGTTTACCTTGAAAATGGTGTTATGGGTAGAGCTGCTGTTCCATCTGGAGCTTCAACTGGTGAAAGAGAAGCCTTAGAAATGAGAGATGGCGATAAATCAAGATTTTGTGGAAAAGGTGTCTTAAATGCTGTTAATAATGTAAATACTGTTTTACATGATAACATAATTGGTATGGAAGTAGAAGACCAAAGAGCAATTGATGAAGCTATGTTAAAACTTGATGGAACTAAGACTAAGAGTAACTTAGGTGCTAATGCTATACTAGGTGTATCAATGGCTTGTTTAAAAGCAGCAGCTAATAATAGTGGACAACCATTATATGCATATGTTGGCGAAGGAAAAACTTTACCTGTTCCAATGATGAACATAATCAATGGTGGAGCTCATGCTGATAATTCACTTGATTTCCAAGAATATATGATTATTCCTCAAAGAGAAACAATTCATGAAAGAGTAAGAGTTGGTGCTGAAGTATTTCATTCTTTAAAAAATGTTTTAAAAGAAAAGGGGTATGCTACTTCTGTTGGAGATGAAGGTGGATTTGCACCAAACTTAAAAAGTAATAAAGAAGGATTTGAATTAATCACAGAAGCAGTTGAAAGAGCTGGTTATAAACCTTATGAAGATGTATGTTATGCAATTGATGTCGCAGCTAGTGAATTCTATCGTGATGGAAAATACCATCTAGATGGTGAAGGAAAAGTTTTAACTACTGATGAATTAATCGAATATTATAAAGATTTAGTAAATACTTATCCAATTATTTCTATTGAAGATGCAGTAGATGAAAATGATTGGGAAGGATTTAGTAAAGTAACTAGAGAATTAGGAGATAAGATTCAATTAGTAGGAGATGACTTATTTGTTACTAATAAAGAATGTCTTCAAAAAGGTATTGATAATAAAGCTGGAAATGCTATTCTTCTAAAAGTAAACCAAATTGGTACTATTACAGAAACATTAGAAACTATTGAACTTGCTAAGAGTAATGGATATAAAACAATTATTTCTCACAGAAGTGGTGAAACAGAAGATACCACTATTGCTGATTTAGCAGTGGGATTAGATTTGGGACAAATCAAGACTGGTTCTATGTCAAGAACTGATAGAATTTGTAAATATAATCAATTAATGAGAATTGAAGAAGAGTTAAATAAGTAGTTATAATTTAAGAGAAATGCTTGAGGATAAGTATCTTGCATTTCTTTTTTTTATATGATAGTATATTGTTGTTTATTTATGGAGGTGTAATTTATGAAAATTGCATTAGTTATAGTATCAATTTTGTTAATTATAATCGTTTTATTACAGAGCAGTAAAGCTGAAGGTGGAGCTCAAATCTTATCAGGCAATACTACTGATTTATTTAAAAATCGTAAAGAAAGAGGAGCAGAATTAGTTGTTACTAGAATTACTATGCTTTTAGGATTAGCTTTCTTTATTATTTGTTTAGTAGAATCCTTTATTTAACAATTGACAAAGTAAGTAACTTATGGTATTTTACAAGTAGGCACTGATTAGGTGTTTTTCTTTTGATGAAAAGAAGGGAAGATAAAAAATGGCAAAGAATGAAAAAAACTTAGAAGTAAAAGAGAAAACTGCTAAGAAAAAAGAAGAAAAAAAAGAAGGATTATGGACTAGAATCGTTTTATTCTTTAAAGGAGTAAAATCTGAGTGGAAGAGAGTAAAGTGGCCTACTAAAAAAGAAATGGTAAAATATTCAGTAGCTACTATTGTACTTATCATGGGATGTTCAGTATTTTTCTATTTAATTGATATTTTATTAGCATTTTTACACAGTTTAGGTAAATAGAGGAGGGTTAAATAATGGAAAAAGAATGGTTTGTAGTTAATACTTATTCTGGACACGAAAACAAAGTTAAAGAAAAATTATTAATGCGTGCTGAATCTATGGGAATGCAAGATTATATTTTTCGTGTTATTGTACCAGAACAAGAAGAAACAGAAATAAAAGATGGTGTTACTAAGAAAAGAATTAAAAAGTTATTTCCAGGTTATATATTAGTAGAAATGATTATGACAGATGAAGCTTGGTATGTTGTTCGTAATACTCCAGGTGTTACAGGATTTATTGGTTCGAGTGGAAAAGGAGCAAAACCAACTCCATTACCACCTCAAGAAGTAGATAATGTTTTAAAAGTTATGGGAATGTCTCGTATTGATGTTGATAAGGAATTATCTATTGGTACAAAAGTAAAGATTATTGGTGGACCATTTACAGGTATGTTTGGTACTATTGAAGAAATTGATAATGATAATCAAAAATTTGTTTTAAATGTAGATTTATTTGGGCAAGAAACTCAAGTAGAAGTTGATTTTGAACAAATTTCCAAGGCTTAATTATGCAAACACTAGATGAGAAAATAAGAATTTCAAAGTTATTATATAAGGAAGCGCTTAAAGATGGCAAACTTAGTGACATAGAAAAAGAGTTTATATTAAATATCACTTATCAACAATTTGCCGTTATGGAAGAAAATATGGATTTAGCAACTTACAAAGAATTTTATAGTCAGTATGCTATTATAAAAGATAATCTTTTTGTAGATACAACTTTGTATGAAAATTGGTTGTTTTCCTCAGAATTTTATGCTAATAAACTATTTGAAGAAGTAGTTGAAGGTAAGTCTTATATAAAAATAACTAAAGATAATGATGATATTGGAAATTTTTTTCAGTTATATCAACTTAGAAGTGAAATATTATCATTTTATACTAATTTGATAAATTGTTCATCTAGTATGAATGGTAAATTTCAGATTGATTATATGTTAGCTACAACACCTGGTGCTAGAGTTGAAACTGTTTTTGATTCTAAAAAAGCAGCTAATGTAATCAAAGAAAGTTGTCAAAAAATGGATGTAAATAGTAAAAAATTAGTAAAAATAAAGTCACAATTCAATAAATGATTGATAAATAGAAAAAAATATGATATTATTTAAGAGCTATATTAAATTAATATAGATAAATTAAGTGGGAAGCAAACGTAAAAGCTATTAAGACCACTCGCGAAAACGAGGGAAGAAAGGATGTGTTTTTCGTGGCAAAGAAAGAAGTTGTAAAAAAGGTAGGTTTACAAATTCAAGCAGGAAAGGCTAACCCAGCTCCACCAGTTGGTACTGTACTTGGACCTTTAGGAATTAATTTACAAGAATTTTGTACTAAGTACAATGATGCAACTAGAGATAAAATGGGAGATGTTGTACCTGTTGAAATTTCAGTTTATGATGATCGTAGTTTTGATTTTGTAATTAAAACTCCACCTACAAGTTTCTTAATTAAAAAGTATGCTAAAATTCAAAAAGGTTCTGTAAAAGGAAAGAATGAAGTAGTAGCTACATTAACAAAAGAACAACTTAAAGAAATAGCAGAAATCAAATTACCAGATTTAAACTGCTATGATGTTGAAGAAGCTAAGAAAATTGTTGCAGGAACTGCTCAAAATATGGGTGTTGCTGTAGAAGAAGATAAGTAATAACATATAGGTTTAAAACCTATGTGGGAGGAATTTAAGCTTTGCTTACCCCGTAAAACCACATAAGGAGGAATAAAAATGAAGAAGAGAAGCAAAAAATATTGTGAAGCTCTTAAAAAAGTAGAAAAAGGTAAAATCTACACAAAAGAAGAAGCTGTTAAATTAGTAAAAGAGACAAGTATTACATCTTTTGATGCTTCAATTGAAATTGCTATGAGACTTAATCTTGATACTAAAAAAGCAGATCAACAACTAAGAGGAGCAATTGTTTTACCAAAAGGAACAGGAAAAACTACTAAAGTATTAGTTATTGCTAAAGGAGATCAGGCTAAAGCTGCCCTTGAAGCTGGAGCTGATTATGTTGGAGATACAGATATGTTAGAAAAAATCGAAAAAGAAAATTGGTTCGATTTTGATACTATGATTGCTACTCCAGATATGATGCCTTTACTTGGTAGATTAGGTCGTGTTTTAGGACCTAAAGGATTAATGCCTAACCCTAAAACTGGTACTGTTACTACTGATGTTGCAAAAGCTGTAACTGATGCAAAAGCAGGACGTGTAGAATACCGTACTGATAGTTTTGGAAATATTCATGCTATCATTGGTAAGGCTTCATTCAGTGATGAAGATTTATTATCTAATATGAATGCTTTTGTAGCACAAATCGTTAAGATTAAACCAGCAACTGCAAAAGGTGAATATATTAAAAATATTTCAGTTTCATCAACAATGGGTCCTGGAATTAAAATTGATACAAATAGTTTTGACAAATAGTAATTTATAATATATAATAGTGTTAATTTGTTGGTGCCAAAGACAGTAGGTATAAAAATAAATCCTACCGAGGACAACGTTCGTTAGAAAGTTCTCGAGTCTTTTGAGAACTTTTTTGCACCTTCAAAATAGATAGGAGGATGTTATGGCAAATAAGAAAATCTTAGAGAAAAAGCAATCAGTAATCGATGAAATCAAAGATAAAGTTAATGATAGCTCTAGTTTTGTATTATTCGATTATCGTGGTTTAACAGATGCTGAAATCAAAGAATTAAGATGTGCTTTAAGAAATGCTGATGCTAATTATAAAGTTTATAAAAATACATTAATGGCAAGAGCTTTCAATGATCTTGATATTGATTTATCATCATCTTTAGAAGGACCAAGTGCATTTGCTTATAGTAAGGATCAAATAGCACCTATTAAAGTATTATCAGATTTTGCAAAAGATCATGAAGCTTTAGTACTAAAAGTTGGTGTAGTTGATGGAGAAATCGCTGATTCTGAAAAATTAAAAGAATATGCAACTATCCCATCAAGAGATGGATTACTTACTATGCTTGCTGGTGGTATGATAGGACTTGTTCGCGACCTATCAATCTGCTTAAATTTATATGGTGAACAAAAAGAAGAAAGTGAAAAATAAGGAGGAATATAAAATGGCAAAATTAACAAGAGATGAATTTATTAGCTCATTAAAAGAAATGAATCTTTTAGAAATTAAAGAATTAGTAGACGCAATGAAGGAGGAATTTGGTGTAGATCCATCTGCTGTAGCTGTTGCTGCTGCTCCAGCTACTCAAGAAGATCAAGGACCTGCAACTGTTACAGTATCTATCTCTGATGCTGGAGCTGCTAAAGTAGCTGTTATCAAAGTAGTTCGTGAAATTACTGGTCTTGGATTAAAAGAATCTAAGGATTTAGTTGATAACGCTGGTTCTCCAATCAAAGAAAACATTTCTATGGAAGAAGCTAATGAAATTAAAGCTAAGCTTGAAGAAGCTGGAGCTACTGTTGAAGTTAAGTAATTGATGTAAAACAGACTTTAAATTTCAAATTAATAAGATAAAAGGTAGCAATCTGCTATCTTTTTTGTTATTCTAGTAATAGTAGGAGGCAATTATTATGGTATGCGGAAAGTGTAAAAAGAATATAGATACATATCCTTGCTATGTATGTGGGTATGAAGGAAAGGAAGGAGAAAAACAAGTATCAAATTTTTCTTTTTCAGATTGTATTGATCAAGTATTTCACGTTCCTTATGCGGAAGATGTAAAAAAAGAAGCAATAATAATCCTAATATCGTGTATATTTGCATTTATTTTCTTTTTACTAAATATCCAATTTTTTAAAGGAAAAGATATAACAGTGCCGATAGCCTTTGGAGTTAATCCGTTTGCACAATTACTAGTTTGTATATTTTTTGGAATATTTTTGTACTACCATAGAAAAACTTCACTTTTAACTTCTTTTGTTGGTTGTGTTGTAATAGCATCATTTAACTTTTTTATTACAGCCTTGATGTTATTTAGGCAAACTTATTCCTTTGTTTATGTGATATTGTTATTTTACCTTTTGATAAGAGTAATAACTTCAATATTTATGAATAAGATATCAAGTTATTGGTTGTTATCAACTATATTTGTATCTTTTGCAACAGTTTACAGTTTACTTGCTTGCACAATGATGATAATTTGCAGTTAATGAGAAAAAAGTGTTGACGGTTAAGAAAAAATATTGTATTATAACGATACGAAAGGAGACAACTATTTATCTTTATTGATGAAGAGTTGTCTTTTTCTTGTTTGGAGTGGGAAAATGCCTCAATATTTTGAAAACGATAAAAATTTAAAAAGTCAGTTAAAAAAGATAAATTATTCAATATTTAATAAAAATTTTACATTTTATACCGATAATGGTGTGTTTGCTAAAAATGGTGTAGATTATGGTAGCAAATTATTACTTGAAACAGTTGTAGATTCATCATTTTCTTATCATTCAATTTTAGATGTAGGGTGTGGTTATGGAACTTTAGGAATTATTTTAAATAAAGTATATGATTGTCCTACTACGATGATTGATATTAATAAACGAGCTTTACATTTAACTAAAAGAAATATTTTAGAAAATAAATGTAATGATATATTGGTATTTGAAAGTGATGCTTATGAAAAGATAGAAGCTAAATATGATTTAATTGTAACTAATCCGCCAATTCATGCAGGTAAGAAAAAGGTTTATGAAATACTTTTAGAAGCTAAAAATTATTTGTCAGAAAATGGGAAACTCTTCTTTGTAATTCATAAAGATCAAGGTGCTAAATCAGTGGTTCGTGATTTAAGTGAAAAATATAAAATAGAAGTTTTGAGAAAAGAAAAAGGTTTTTTCATAATTCTAGCGCAAAACTGTTGACTTGTTGCTAGAAGTGTGTTAATAATATAAATTGGCAACGTGTTATTTTCAGAGTAACATTTGTACGAAAAATTTGTGTATAGGGGTGAAGATGAGTGGCATATAAAATAGTAAAATATGGAAAACATCGCGAAAGAAGAAATTATTCAAAAATAAGAAATACTTATGAATTAAAGGATTTATTAGAAATTCAAAAGAAATCATATGATTGGTTTATCACTACTGGAATTAAGGAAGTATTCGAGGATTTATTTCCTGTGGAAAACTTTTCTGGTACACTGTCTTTAGAATTTGGAGATTATCATTTTGATACACCAAGATATACTATTAAAGAAAGTAAAGACAGAGAAACTACATATGCATCTCCTTTAAAAGTGGAAGTTCGTTTATTTAATAGGGAAACTGGAGAAGTAAAAGAACAAGAAATCTTTATGGGTGATATGCCTACTATGACTGATAGTGGTACATTTGTAATTAATGGTGCAGAACGTGTTATAGTATCACAATTAGTACGTAGTCCTAGTGTTTATTACAATAGAGAAATAGATAAAAATGGGCGTGAATTAATTACATCTCAAATCATCCCTACACGTGGTACTTGGTTGGAATTTGAAACCGATGCAAGAGATGTTTTATATGTAAGAATTGATAGAACAAGAAAAGTAACTCTTACTACTCTTTTACGTGCTTTTGGACTTTCTTCTGATGAAGAAATCTTAAAGATGTTTGGAGAAGATGATTACTTAAAAAATACAATTCAAAAAGATTCAACTAAAAATACAGATGAAGCTTTAATTGAAATTTATGAAAAATTAAGACCAGGTGAACCAGCTACTCTTGATTCATCTAAGAACCAAATCATTACTAGATTCTTTGATGAATTCCGTTATGATTTAGCAAAAGTTGGTCGTTATAAGTTCAATAGAAAATTAAATATTTTAGATCGTTTATTAAATCAAACATTAGCTGAAGATATTAAAATCAATGGTGAAGTTAAATTTGCTAAAGGTACTAAAATTGATAAAGATGTATTACTAGAATTAAAAGATATATTTGCTGATGGTTATGGTGTGATTGAAGCAAAAATTAATGAAGACTTAGACACTTATAATAAAGTTCAAGAAATTAAGATTGTTAATCCAGAAGATAAGAAGAAAACATTAACAGTTATTGGTAATGATCAAACTTTAGATGTTAAGAGATTAACTATTTCTGATGTATATGCTTCAGTATCTTACTACTTAAACTTATTACATGGTGTTGGTAACTTTGATGAAATTGACCATTTGGGAAATAGACGTATTCGCCAAGTAGGAGAACTTTTACAAAACCAATTCCGTATAGGTGTTTCAAGAATGGAACGTGTTATTCGTGAAAGAATGACTACACAAGAAATGGAAGAAGTAACTCCTAAAACATTAATTAATATTCGTCCAGTAACAGCTGCAATGAAAGAATTCTTTGGTAGCAGTCAATTATCACAATTTATGGACCAAACAAACCCAGTTGCAGAACTTACTAATAAAAGACGTTTATCTGCTTTAGGACCAGGTGGACTTTCTCGTGATAGAGCTGGTGTTGAAGTTCGTGACGTTAATGCTTCTCACTATGGTAGAATTTGCCCAATTGAGTCACCAGAAGGACCAAACATTGGACTTATTACTTCACTTGCAAGTTATGCTAAAATTGATGAGTATGGTTTCATAATGACTCCATATCGTAAAGTTGAAAATTGTAAAATAACAGATCAAGTTGATTATTTAACAGCTGATGAAGAACAAGACTATATAATCAGTCAATCAACAGTAAATACAGATGAAGATAACGTAATTATAGATAAACAAGTATCTGCAAGATTCCGTGATGAAAACATTCTTGCTAAACCAGAACAAGTTGATTATATTGATGTATCACCTCAACAAGTTGTATCTGTAACAACAAGTTGTATTCCATTCCTAGAACATGATGATGCACATAGAGCATTAATGGGTGCTAACATGCAACGTCAAGCAATGCCACTTTTAAAAACAGAAGCTCCTTACATTGGAACTGGTGTTGAACATATTGCAGCAAAAGATTCAGGTGTTTGTGTGGTAGCTAAAGCTGATGGTATTGTTTCTTATGTAGATGCTAAGAAAATTAAAGTTAAAACTAAAAATGGTGAAGATACTTACTACTTAGCTAACTTTGAATTAGCAAACTCAGGAATTTGTAATCATCAACGTCCAATTGTTCAAGTTGGTGAAGAAGTAGTTGGTGGAAAAACTATTATTGCTGATGGTAATAGTACTGATATGGGTGAGTTAGCTCTTGGTAAAAACGTTACTGTAGCATTTATGACATTTAATGGTTATAACTATGAGGATGCTGTAATACTTAATGAAAACTTAGTAAAAGATGATAAATATACTTCTCTACATTTGGAAGACTACGAAATGCAATGTAGAGAAACTAAACTTGGACCAGAAGAAATTACTAGAGATATTCCAAATGTTAGTGAAGAAGCAAGAAGAAACCTTGATGAGAATGGTATTGTTACTATTGGTACAGAAGTTAAAGAAGGAGATATTCTTGTTGGAAAAGTTACTCCAAAAGGAATGGCTGAATTAACTAGTGAAGAAAAATTATTACATGCTATCTTTGGTGAAAAAACTCGTGAAGTTCGTGATACTTCATTAAGAGTTCCACATGGTGGAGATGGTATTGTTCACGATATTAAGATTTATTCAAGAAAAGATAATGATGAATTACCAGCCGGTGTTTCTAAAGTAATTAGAGTATATATTATTCAAAAGAGAAAGATTCAAGTAGGAGATAAGATGTCTGGTCGTCATGGTAATAAGGGTGTTATTTCTCTTATTCTTCCACAAGAAGATATGCCATATTTACCAGATGGTCGTCCAGTTGATATTATGCTTAACCCACAAGGTGTTCCATCTCGTATGAACTTAGGACAGATTCTAGAATTACATATGGGAATGGCTGCTAAGAAATTAGGTGAGTATGTAGCAACTCCAGTATTTGATGGAGCACATATTTCTGATATTGAAGAAATGATGGAAGAAGCTGGAATGGACAAAGATGGAAAAACAATTCTATATGATGGACGTTCTGGTGAACCGTTTGATAATCGTATTTCTGTAGGTATCATGTATATGATTAAATTACATCATATGGTTGATGATAAACTACATGCTAGAAGTACTGGACCTTATTCATTAGTAACACAACAACCACTTGGAGGAAAAGCTCAGTTTGGTGGTCAACGTTTCGGTGAAATGGAAGTTTGGGCATTATATGCTTATGGTGCTGCTTATACATTACAAGAAATGATGACAGTTAAATCAGACGATGTAGTTGGTCGTGTTAGAGTATTTGAGTCAATCGTTAAAGGACAAGAAATTAACGAAGCAGGTATACCAGAATCATTTAGAGTATTAATGAAAGAATTCCAAGCTCTAGGACTTGATATTTCAATCATTAATGATGAAGGAAAAGCTTTAGATTTAAAAGAAATAGAAGAAGCTGAAGAAATAGCTGAGGCTGAAGAATTAGATAGAGCAACAAGAGAAGCACTTCAAGATAATACAAAAGATATGGTAAAAGAAATTAAAGAAGAAATTACTGAAGAAGATTTAGATGATAGTGATTTAATAGAGGGGGATGACGAAGATGATGGAAGTAAATAGATTCGATGGAATTAAGATTGGTATTGCATCTCCAGAAAAGATAAGGGAATGGTCTCATGGCGAAGTTAAAAAGCCAGAGACTATCAATTATCGTACTTTAAGACCAGAACGTGATGGACTTTTCTGTGAAAAGATTTTTGGACCTACTAAAGACTTTGAATGTGCTTGTGGAAAATATAAACGTGTTCGTTATAAAAATATTGTTTGTGACCGCTGTGGTGTAGAAGTTACTAAAGCTAAAGTAAGACGTGAGAGAATGGGACATATTGAACTTGCTAGTCCTGTTTCTCACATCTGGTTCTTTAAAGGTGTTCCATCTCGTATGGGATTAGTACTTGATATGAGTCCAAGAGATTTGGAAGAAGTATTATACTTTGTTAGTTATGTTGTAATTGATAAGGGAAATGCTCCACTTGAAAATAAACAAACATTATCTGAGAAAGAATACCGTGCTTACTATGAAAAATATGGTAATGGTTTCAAAGTAGGTATGGGTGCTGAAGCTATTAAAGCTTTATTAAAGAAAGTAGACTTAGAACATGATATCAATGTAATTAATAAAGAACTTGAAACTGCTCAAGGACAAAAGAGAGTTCGTTTATTAAAGAGATTAGATGTTTTAAATGCCTTCTATCAATCAGGTCAAAAACCAGAATGGATGATTTTGGATTGTATTCCAGTTATACCACCTGAGTTACGTCCAATGATTCAATTAGATGGTGGAAGATTTGCTACTAGTGATTTAAATGATTTATATCGTCGTGTTATTAACCGTAATAACCGTCTAAAGAAATTAATCGATTTAGGAGCTCCTGGAATCATTATTCAAAATGAAAAGAGAATGCTTCAAGAAGCTGTTGATGCTTTATTTGATAATGGTCGTCGTGGTAGAAGTGTTACAGGTGCTGGAAATCGTCCTTTGAAATCACTTTCTAGTATGTTAAAAGGTAAACAAGGTCGTTTCCGTCAGAACTTATTAGGTAAACGTGTTGACTATTCTGGACGTTCAGTTATCGTTGTTGGTCCATCTTTAAAGATGTATCAATGTGGTATTCCAAAGGAAATGGCTCTAGAATTATTTAAACCACATGTTATCAATGGTTTAGTAAGTAGAGATATTGCTCATAATATCAAAGCTGCTAAAAGATTGATTGAAAACCAAGATCCAGTAGTTTGGGACATTGTTGAAGATGTAATTAAAGAACATCCAGTTTTATTAAACCGTGCACCTACATTACATCGTTTAGGAATTCAGGCTTTCGAACCAGTTTTAGTTGGTGGTAAAGCAATTAGACTACATCCATTAGTATGTCCTGCTTTCAATGCTGACTTCGATGGTGACCAGATGGCCGTTCATGTACCATTATCAGAAGAAGCTCAAGCAGAAGCCAGACTATTAATGTTAGGTTCTAATAACATTCTTCATCCAAAAAGTGGAGACCCAATTGTTACACCAAGCCAGGATATGGTTTTAGGTAACTACTACATTACAATGGAAAAAGCAGGAGAAGAAGGAGAAGGTCGTGTCTTTAAGGATTGTAATGAAGCTTTAATGGCTTATGAAAGACGTGAAATTACTCTTCATACTCGTATTGTTATTCCTGTAGATTCATTTAAATATAAATTATTTACTGAAGCTCAAAAAGGTAAATACTTAGTAACTACTGCTGGTAAAATTAAGTTTAATGAAATCTTACCTGATTCATTCCCTTATATTAATGAACCAACAGATGAGAATATTCAAAATATTACTCCAAATAAGTATTTCTTACCACAAGGAGCTAATATCAAAGAAGAAATTAGTAAAATGGACTTAGTTAAACCATTTGCTAAAGGAACTTTAGAAAAGATTATTGCTCAAGTATTCAAACGTTATAAGACTACTGAAACTTCTGCAATGCTTGATAAAATGAAAGACTTAGGTTTCTATTACTCAACAATTGCAGGTATTACTGTTTCAATGTCAGATATTGCTACAAGTCGTCATAAACAAGAATTTGTTGATGAAGGACAAGCTATGGTTGATAAAATTAACAAACAATACTCTCGTGGTTTAATTACTGAAGAAGAACGTCATGAGAAAGTTATTGAAACTTGGTATGGTGTTAAAGATAAAGTTCAATCAGAACTTGAAGACATATCTAAAGAACAAATTGACAATCCAATTTTCATGATGATGCATTCTAAAGCTCGTGGTAATATTTCAAACTTTACACAGGTTGCTGGTATGCGTGGTTTAATGCAAAAGCCAAATGGAGATCCAATTGAAATTCCTGTTCTTTCAAACTTTAAAGAAGGTCTTTCAGTATCTGAGTTCTTCTTATCTACTCACTCTGCTCGTAAGGGTGATGCTGATACAGCATTAAAGACCGCTGACTCTGGTTATTTAACACGTCGTCTTGTTGATGTTAGTCAAGATATGATTGTACGTGAAGAAGACTGTGGAACAGAACAAGGAGTTATTGCTCATGCGTTTATTAATGAAAAAACAGGTTCAGTTATTGAAAGTTTAAAAGATCGTATTGTTGGACGTTATGCTAGTAAGAAAGTAATAAATCCTAATACAAAAGAAGTAATAATTGATCGTAACGAATTTATTACTGAAGCTCTTGCTGATAAAGTAGTAGCAGCTGGAGTAGAATCAGTAGAAATCCGTACTATCTTAACTTGTAATACTGAAAAAGGTGTATGTCAAAAATGTTATGGTCGTAACTTGGCAACTGGTAACCTAGTAGAAATTGGTGAAGCTATCGGTGTAATGGCAGCTCAATCTATTGGTGAACCAGGTACTCAGCTTACAATGCGTACATTCCATACTGGTGGTGTTGCCGGTGGAGAAGATATTACTCAAGGTCTTCCTCGTGTTCAAGAATTATTTGAAGCTAGAAATCCAAAAGGTAAAGCAACTATTGCAGAAATTGACGGTAAAGTTTCTAAAATTACTGAAGACCATGGTAAATTTAAAATTAGTATTACTAATAAACTAGAAACTAAAGAACATGTTTCTAACTATGGAGCTAAATTAGCAGTAGAGAAAGGACAAGAAGTTCACTGTGGTGATAAACTAACCGAAGGAGCTATAAGTCCAAAAGAATTATTAGCTGTGACAGATCCAATTACAACACAAGAATATATTTTGAAAGAAGTTCAAAACACATATCGTTCTCAAGGTGTTGATATTTCTGATAAACATATCGAAGTAATTGCTCGTAGAATGATTAGTAAAATCCGTATTGTTGACGGTGGAGATACTAAATTCTTACCTGGTAGTCTTGTTAACTTCCGTGAATTTACTGAAGGAAATAAAGAAATTATCATTAGAGGTAAGAAACCAGCTACTGGTCGTCCTATCCTTTTAGGAATTACAAAAGCATCTCTTGAAACTGATTCATTCTTATCAGCTGCATCATTCCAAGAAACAACTAGAATTTTAACTGATGCATCTATTCGTGGTAAGGTTGATAAACTAGAAGGTCTAAAGGAAAATGTTTTACTTGGTAAATTAATTCCTGCAGGTACTGGTTTAAAACATTATCGTGATGTATCATACAACTTAGAAAGTGACTTAATGGATGATGAACCATTAGATCAATTAGAAGATGAAATTATGGAGTAGTTTTTACTACTCTTTTCTTTTTTGGTTTTTTGTGTTATCCTCTAGAAGAAGAGGTAAAAGTTTATGAAATATGTTAAAATATTGGTGTTATTGGGGCTAGTCCTTTCATTTTCAATCTTATTCTTATATAAAGATGAAAAAGTAGCCGTTTTAGGTTATCATTCATTCAGTGAGAATGTAGAAGAAGATATGTTTATCATGCCGATAAGTGAGTTTGAAGAACAATTAAAATACTTAAAGGAACATAATTATACAACGCTAAGTCTAGATGAATTTTATGATTATTATAAAGGAAAAAAGAAAATACCAAGAAAAAGTGTGTTAATAACGATGGATGATGGCTATCAGTCTAATTATGATTTAGCTTTCCCATTATTAAAAAAATATAATATGAAAGCGACAGTTTTCTATATAGGTTCTAATGTTACTGGTGAAAATAAAAACTATATGAATCAAGAAACATTAGCTAAAATAAAAACAGAATATCCTAATATAGATATAGCATCGCATTCTTATGCCCTTCACTATGATAAATCAATTGATAAAGGGACCAAATATATTAAAGATGATTTTGAAAAAATGAGTGAAGTAATAAATACTAAATATTTTGCTTATCCATATGGACATTATAATAATGACATAATTAAAGTACTAAAAGAAGAAAAATATAAAATGGCTTTTACATTTGGACCAGATAAGGAACATAGAAAAGCAAGTCGTAAAGATAATATCTATAAAATACCACGACTTAATATAACAAATGGAATGCCGCTATGGAAATTTTCTTTAAGACTAATTAGTCCCTATTAAAATGTGAAAAAGTGTCAATAGAAATTTTGATACCTTTTCTTTTGAAATAATATTTGTTAGAATAAAAGAAGAATAAGAAGGTGTTAATATGCGTATAGGTGTAGATGTAGATGGGGTTTTAAATGATGTAGCAGAATGGCATTTTGCCTATGGCTCTAAATTCTGTGTAGAACATAATATTAATCGTGGTTTTAACCCGACAGGTTATTATATGGAAGATCAATTCTATTTTACTGCTGAAGAAAATAAAGAATTCTGGAGACAATATATTTTTGATTTACTATTAGCTATTCCTCCACGTCCTTTTGCTACAGAAGTAATTCATAGATTAAGACAAGATGGACATGAGATATTTATTTTAACAGCAAGAGATAATCAATATTTAACTAATCAATATAATGGAATGAGTGATTTCTACGTAAAACATTGGTTAAATAAATATAATATTGAATATGATGGAATAATAACAGGTACTACAAATAAAAAGGAAAAGTGTATAAATGGACGCTTTGATTTAATGGTAGAAGATAAAAAAACTAATGTTGATATGATTAGTAAAATTATACCTGTCTTCGTCTTTGATGCTCCTTATAATCAAACTTGTAGTGGAACCAACGTGATAAGAGTTTATTCTTGGTATCAAGTATATCAAGAAATAACAGAAAAGTTTGCTCCAGTTGAAATAATTTAGGAGGTTTCAAATGAAATTAAATAATAAAGGATTTGGAATGGGGACTTTAATTTTCTTTATTTGTTTATTCTTTGTGATACTAATTGCTATTACTTATGTAGCTTATACTAATGGAATAGATAAAAAAGATGAAAATAGAGTTGTACCGGAAATAAAAGAACAAATTAATGATTAAAAAAAGAAATTTAGTAGACATTAATAGTGGAAAGGGAAATGAAAATGAGAGTAGCAATTAATGGTTTTGGAAGAATAGGAAGACTTATATTTAGAATAATGGACCAAGATAGTGACTTTGAAATAGTTGCTATTAATGACTTAACAGATGCTGAACAATTAGCTTATTTATTAAAATATGATACGGCACATCGTCCTTACAGAAAAGAAGAAATATCATTTGAAGGAGATATGCTTGTTGTTGGTGATAAGAAAATTAAAGTACTTAGTGAGAAAGACCCGGCATTATTACCTTGGAAAGAATTAAATGTTGATTTAGTTTATGAATGTACAGGATTATTTACATCAGAAGAAAAAGCGAAAGCTCATATAGAAGCAGGAGCTAAAAAAGTAGTTATTTCTGCTCCAGCTAAAGGAAATGTAAAAACAGTTGTTTATAATGTAAATAATGACATCTTAACTAAAGAAGATAAAATAATATCAGCAGCAAGTTGTACTACTAACTGTTTAGCACCAGTATTAAATGTTATTGACAAGGAATTTGGAATAACAAGTGGTTATATGACAACAGTTCATGCTTATACTAATGACCAAGCAAATTTAGATGTTGCTCATAAAAAAGGTATTTATGCAAGACGTGGTCGTGCTAGTGCTGCTAATATAGTTCCAACTAGTACGGGAGCAGCTAGTGCAATTGGAAAAGTAATTCCTTCTCTTGATGGCAAGTTATCTGGTATGGCGATGCGTGTTCCTGTGATAACTGGTTCAGTTGTTGATTTAGTTTTGAAACTAAAAAAAGAAGTAACAAAAGAGGAAATTAATGAAGTATTAAAAAATAATCAGAACGAAACTTTAGGTTATACAACTGACCCAATTGTTTCAAGTGATGTAATTGGAATGAGTTATGGTTCCTTAGTAGATGGTTTATTAACTTCTGTCAATAAAACTGAAGATGGTGAATTAGTTAAAATAATCGCTTGGTACGATAATGAGATGAGTTATTCATATCAAATGGTTAGATGTGCTAAATATTTCTTAAGTTTATAATTTTTTAAGAAAAGCTGGTCTTTTCTTTTTTTCTTGTTTAAAAAATGTTATACTGTCCTTAGGGTGAGTTGGCAATATGAAGAAAACAATAAGAGATTTTAAACTAAACAATAAAAAAGTAATCATAAGATGTGATTTTAATGTCCCTTTAAAAGATGGGAAAATAATAGATGATACAAGAATTAAGAATAGTTTGAAGACTATTCAGTATGCAATAGATAAAAATGCTAAAGTGATATTACTAAGTCATTTAGGAAGAATAAAAGAAGATCAAGATAAAATAAAAAACAACTTAAAGATAGTTGCTGATAGGTTAAGTGACTTATTAGCTAAAAAAGTTATTTTTGTAGATGAAGTAGTTGGTGACAAAGTAAAAACTGCTATCCAGAATATGAAAGTTCAAGATGTGGTTTTATTGCAAAATACTAGATATGAAGATTTAAATGATAAGAAAGAAAGTGGTTGTGACTTAGAATTTGCTAAAGAATTAGCAAGTTATGGTGACATCTTTATTAATGACGCTTTTGGTACTATTCATAGAAAACATGCATCTAATTATGGAATAAGTAAATATCTTGAAAGTGGAATTGGTTTCTTAGTAGAAGAAGAATTAGCTAAACTAGCTATTTTAAATAAACCAGAAAAACCATTTACAATCATAATGGGTGGTGCTAAAGTAGCCGATAAGATAGGAGTTATAGATAATTTACTTCCTAAATGTGATAAACTATTAATTGGTGGTGGAATGGCTTTTACTTTTTTACAAGCTGAAGGCTATGAAATAGGTAACTCTATTTTAGATACAGATTCCTTAGAATACTGTCAAAAACTACTTAAAGAATATCCAAAAAAAATTGTATTACCAGTAGATGTAGCTTGTTCAACAGAGTATAAAAATGCAACTAATAGAACAGAAAAAGATATCAATGAAATAGATTTTCATGAGATGGGACTAGATATTGGTAGTAAAACATTATCGTTATTTGAAAATTACTTAACTGATTCAAAAACAGTCTTTTGGAATGGACCACTAGGTGTTTATGAATTTCCTTTATATGCAGAAAGTACTGATAAACTATTGAAATTTTTAGTAACTAACAATTCAAAAATAGTACTAGGTGGAGGAGATATCGTAGCTGCTGCCAGTAAACTTTCCTTAACTGATAAATTTTATCACGTATCAACTGGTGGAGGAGCTACATTAGAATATTTAAGTGGTAAAGACTTACCAGGACTTGAAAATATCGAGGAAAAAGGGGAATAAAAATGGGCAAGAGATATGTTGAGGTAGTAACTAATAAAGACTTGAATAAAATAGAAGCATTAAATGATTTTTGTCTTCGTAATGATACAGAAAACGTTAGTAAAAATATTTTAGCTAATAAGGAATTATCACCAGTTGTTTTTGAAGACTACTTGGCTTATTTTGATAATGAAAAAGTAATAGATTATTGTCTCATTCACGGTGAAACAGATTTGAAGAAGGGGTTCCTTTCTTTTCCTATCACCTTAGAACCAAGAAAAAATCACTTTTTTGTAGAAGCAGCTGTTGATTATGTGTTTTCAGCTGGCCTTGATGAAGTATCTATCATGACTAAAGACCAAACATTAAAACCTGTTTTAGAAAAACTTGGTTTTATATCTTTAGGAATAGATGGAGATGTTGCCTCATATACTCTAGGACTCGAAGATAAAGAGAAGGGAAAAATAAGAATATGAAACATTTGAAAAGAAATAGTTTTATTATTTTGCTTATAACTTTATTTGTTTTATTTCTTGTGCTTAAAGATAATTTTAAGACAGTTATTAGTACCATAACAACTATGAATATGAAATTTGTTATCATTGCAATAGTTCTTTACTTTGCATATCTTTTCTTTCATGCATTAGTTAATTATTTATGGGTAAATGAAAAAGAAAAACTATCTCTTAAAGATGCTTTTCAACATATGATTATTACACAGTTTTTTAATGGCATTACACCTTTTTCTACTGGTGGTCAACCAATGGAAATATATATGTTAAAGAATCATGGCTTTCGTTATACAAAAGCGACTAATGTTATTATGCAAAACTTTATTGTTTATCAGTTAGCATTGGTTATCTTTGGTTTATTTGCTGTTATTTATAATTTTATTACAGGTGTTGTAGTTTATAAAAGTGTTTTAACAAGTTTGATAATATTAGGTTTTTTAATAAATACTATTGTAGCAGTAGTTATGCTATTAATAGCAACAAGTCAGAAATTCACTAATACTTTATTAAATCTAATTACAAGCTTAGGTAAGAAATTACACTTTATTAAAAATCAAGATAAATTTTTAGAAAAATGGCGTGAGCGATTAGAAGACTTTCATCAGTGTACTAAAGAGGTCAAAGAAAAGAAAGGTTTATTTGTTCTTGGCATAGTTTTAAACTTAATAGCTTTAACTTGTTATTATGCAATACCTTTGTTCTTAGTTTATAGTTTACATGATTATACTTCAATGTCTTTCTCTACTTCTTTAGTTGCAAGTGCTTATGTTTTAATAATTGGTTCTTTTGTTCCCATTCCTGGAGCAACAGGTGGAATAGAATATGCTTTTTTAGAAATATTTTCTGGCTTTTTAGGAAAAAGTAGTGTTAGTGCTGTAATGATTGTTTGGCGATTTATAACTTATTATTTGGGAATGGTAGTAGGAGGAGTATTGTTTAGTTTCCATAAGGAAGGAGAAAAATAATGAGAATAGGACTTTTTACTGATAGTTATCCCCCATTTATAAATGGTGTTTCTACTAGTGTTGAAACGCTTAAAAATGCTTTAGAAGAAAAAGGACATATTGTTTATGTTGTAACAGTAGGACAAGATGCTACTACTTATTCATATGATGAAGAAAAAAAAATTTTAAAAGTACCAGGTTTACCACTAGGTATTTATGATTATAGAGCAGCTAGTATTTATCCAGTTAAAGTTATCAAGACAATAAAGTCTTGGGAGTTAGATATAATACATTCTCATACTGAATTATGTATGGGAATATTTGCGAGACTTCTTGCAAAGCAATATCATATTCCGTTAGTACATACTTATCATACTATGTATAAAGATTATACATATTATATTTCTAGAAATCATAAATACTTTGATATGGGTTGTAAGAAAGCAGTAGAGTATTTAAGCAAATTTTATTGTGATGATACAGCTAATGCCTTTATTGTTCCTACTATAAAAACTTATCACTTATTTAGAGATGAATATCACTATAATAAAGAAATATATATTGTTCCAACAGGAATAGATTCTTCAAGATTTAATAAGGAAAATGTTGATTTACCAAAAGTCAATGAAATAAGAAAAAAATTAGGCTATAAAAAGAATGATTTTGTTTATTTATTTGTAGGAAGAATGGCTCAAGAGAAAAATATTCTATTTTTACTAGATGCGATGAGTAAGGTTAAAAGTAAAAAGAATAATATAAAATTATTGTTAATTGGTGATGGACCAGATAAAGATGAATATGAAAGTAAAATGAAAGAATTAGGCCTTCAAGATTCAGTCAAATTTTTTGGCTCTGCTCCTTGGAATGATATGCCACTTTATTATCATATGTGTCAAGCTTTTATAACAGCATCAGTCACAGAAACACAAGGTCTAACTGTGATAGAAGCTTTAGCAGCTGAAAAACCTGTTTTATGTATTGAGGATGAGGCTTTTCACACAATGGTTGTGGATAAACTTAATGGAATGTTCTTTAATGATATAGAAACTTGTGCTAGTAAAATGCTTGAATTAGCAGCAGATAAGAAAGAATATAATTCACTTTTAAAACATACTAAAGGTTCAATTAAGCAATATTCTTTAACTTCTTTTGCCGACAATGTCTTAGAAGTTTATAAGGTAGCGATTGAAAATTTTAATAATAAAAAAGATTTTTCTAATATGGTTCATAATACGGTAAAGAAACTTCTTGGTAAAAAGGATGGTAGTGCAGATGAAGGTAGTCTTAAATCATAAAAGTAATTTAACTTATTTTGAAATAATTGATTATTATAATAAAATAGAAGATTTATTTCCCAATGATAATTTGATAGTATGTCCTAGTACTTGTTACTTACCAATATTTAAAGATGTTACACTTGGTAGTCAAGATATTAGTAGCTATAAAATGGGAAGCTATACAGGAGAAGTATCAGGAGAAGCTTTAAAGTCTTTAGGAGTTAAATATGTTTTTATTAATCATAGTGAGCGAAGGCATTTCAAGAATGAAACATTGACTGAGGTTAAAGAAAAATTAAAAAGGGCAAAGGAGAATAACTTAATACCAATTCTTTGTATTGGCGAAGAAAAAGATGAAAATACTATAGATGTTCTTTCTACTGATTTAGATTATTTACTTTCTAATTTATCATTTGATAAATTATATATTTCTTACGAGCCATGTTATTCTATTGGAACAGGTATTGTTCCAAATAAAGATAAGTTAATATCAGTTTTTGAGTTTTTACATAATAAATATAATTATCCGTTGTTTTATGGAGGCAGTGTTTCTAAAGAAAATATAACAACTTTTAAAGAAATACCTTATTTAGCGGGTGTCCTACTTGGAAAGGCTAGTCTTGATATAGAAGAAATTAAAGAAATCTTAAAACAAATATAGGAGGTCGACAAAATCTCCTATTTTTTGCTCTATCATTTTTCTTTTTAATGTTATATAATTAAAATGCATAGGGTAGTATTGATGCGTGGTAGTATATGGAAGGAGAACTTATGGAAAAAACCAACGTATTAATGATTGATGATAACTTTGAATTAATCAAAATGGTAAAGGAGTATTTTAGTAATAGTGAAACTGTTGCTATTAATTTAACTGCTAATGATGGAGTTGAAGGCTTAGACATAATTTTGAATAAAGAAGATGAGTATGATGTAATTTTACTTGATTTGATAATGCCTAATAAAGACGGGTTACAAGTACTAAGAGAACTAAGAGAAAGAAATCTTCATAAAAGTGTAATAGTTTTAACTTCTTTTAATGCACAAAATGTAATAAGAGAGGCAAGTGAACTTGGGATAAGTTATTTTATTCTAAAACCATTTGAATTAACCGAACTTGAAAAAAGGATAGTTGAATGTGGACATAAAGTAAAATATGATGGAAAGGTATTTGATATGCGATATAATAATCTACAAATATCAATTACTAATATTCTTCATGAACTTGGTGTTCCTTCACATATAAAAGGATATCAATATATAAGAGAAGGTATAACAGTTTTGTTTGATCACCCTGACGTAATTGGTGGAATAACTAAGGAATTATATCCAGATATAGCTGCTAAATATGATACAACTGTATCGAGAGTTGAAAGAGCAATAAGACATGCCATAGAAGTTAGTTGGAATAGAGGAAATTGGCAACTAATGGAGGAGATTTTTGGTCATAGTGTAGATATAGATAAGGCAAAACCGACAAATTCAGAATTTATTGTAACGGTAGCAGATAAACTTAGATTAGAATTTCACCAGGATCCAGTTAAGAATTAATAATATTAAATATATAAAAAAGCAGATAATGAAGAGTTGTCTGTTTTTAATTATATAAAACTAGTCAAAATGTAAAATGAAACTCAGCCAAAATGTAAAATAAAAACTAGCCAAAGTGTAAAATTAGATATTAACAATATACTAAAAGTATAGTATAATCTATTTAAAGGAGGTCATAATGGAGAAATACATACCTAGAATTGTTGACAAAGTATTACAAAATAAACTTGAATATATGGGAGCTGTTTTAATTGAAGGATGCAAATGGTGTGGCAAATCAACAACAGCTAGACAGTTTGCTAAAAGCTATATTGAATTTCAAGATCCAGACAAGAAAATGCAATATGACAAAACTAATAAAACTAAACCATCTCTATTTTTAGAAGGAGAAAAACCAAGATTATTTGATGAATGGCAAATGTATCCTGTTGTTTGGGATTCAATTAGAATGGATGTCGATCATACTGGATTGAAAGGGCAGTATATTTTGACTGGATCTGCTAGACCAGCGGAAGATAGTGTTATGCATAGTGGTACTGGAAGAATCTCAAAGTTATTGATGAGACCTATGTCATTATATGAATCAGGAGAATCTAATGGTACGGTATCTTTAACTGATATAATAAATGGTAATGATATTTCTGGAATTTCAAATCTTGATTTTGATAGTTTAATTAATGCTATGATAAGAGGCGGCTGGCCTGAGACACTAAATATTGATGGAGAAAATAAGTATAAAGTTTCCAAAGATTATGTTAAAAGTTTACTGAGTGAAGAAATTAAGACTGTTGATGGAAAATTAAGAAGTAGTTCAAAAATGAATGCAGTTTTAAAAAGTATTTCTAGAAATATATCTACCAATGTAAGCAAATCTACTATTTTAGAAGATGTCAGATCAGAATTTGTTAATGATGTGTCTCGTCCTACATTAGATGATTATTTAAATGCTTTAGAAAAACTTTATATCTTGGAATATATTCCTGCAACTAATTTAAATTTAAGATCAAAAACTCCTTTAAGAATATCTCCAAAATTAGAATTAGTTGATCCTTCACTTGCAATAGCAACTTTAAACTTAAAACGAGAAGACTTAATAAAAGATTTAAATTTTACAGGTTTTATATTTGAAAATATGTGTATGAGAGATTTAAAAATATATGCTGATGCTGTAGATGCTAGGTTATCATACTATAGGGATAAAAATGATTTTGAAGTAGATTGTATTTTAGAGACTGCTGATGGTAAATGGGGGGCCATTGAAGTTAAATTAGGGGCAGGAGAAATTCCAGATGCAGTTGAAAATTTAACTAAATTTCAAGAAAAAGTAGATACTGATAAATATGGCAAACCATCATTTTTAATGGTATTGACAGGTGCAGATTATTCATATAAACGTGATGATGGTATCTATGTAGTATCAATTGGTAATTTAAAGGATTAAAGAGGCACCATCCTCTTTTTCAATTTTTAAAAATTTTCTTTCCAATATTGACTTTGAAAATTTAATAAACTATACTTAATCTGTATTAAATATGTGAGGTGAGTACAATTTATGGAACGAAAAATAGAAAAATTCTTTCAAAGATGGAAGGAAGATAAGGTAAGAAAACCTCTTCTTCTATTTGGACTAAAACAAGTTGGAAAGACATACACAGTCCTAGAATTTGGAAGAAAAAATTATAAAAATATTGCTTATTTTAATACCTTACATAATGAAGAATTATTGAAAGTTTTAAAAAAAGAACGTTCAATTGCTAGACTAGTAAATGTTTTAGCTGATTTAGCAGATGTTCCTATTGAAAAAAATGATACGCTGATAATTTTTGATAATGTAGAAGATGAAGAAATAATTAAAAGCATAAAGCTATTTGGTTTTGATAGAAATGACTATCATGTAATTGCCATAACTTCAAGAAGAGAAAATTTAGTTAAATTTAGTAGCGAAGAATTACAATATAAATTTATGACTGAAATGGACTTTGAAGAGTATTTGTGGGCAAGAGACGAAAAAGAATTGGCAGACCTTATTAGAAAATCATATCAGAATAAAAAAGCTTGTTCTAAACATGCTAAGATAATGGACTTATTCTATGATTATCTATTAACTGGTGGCTTTCCAGAAGTTGTTAAAGAGTCATTTCAAAGTATTAGTAGAGGTTACTATGAAAGTGTTAAAGAAAAAATTTCTGAAATACTTAGAACTTTCCTAACTGAATGTGATAATCTGATAGATATTCCAAGAGGTTTAGAAGTCTTAGATAGTATTCCTAGTCAGTTAGAAAAAGAAAATAAAAAGTTTCAATACGGAGTTTTAGGTTATGGAAGAAGAGCTAAGGAATATGAAAATGTTATTAAATATTTAGTTAGTAATCAATTACTTTATCGTAGTTATAAAATAAGAACAATAAAATCACCTTTATCAAGCTGTCGTGAATTAGATAGCTTTAAACTATACTATCCTGATGATGGAATATTGTCAGGTAAATATCATTTAACAAAAAAACAACTATTAGAAAAAACAGACTTAAAGTATGCTCTTTTTGAAAATCATATAGCACATACTTTGTTTGAAGCTGGTTATTCTCTTTATTATTATCAATCAGAAGGAAAAGCAGAAGTTAACTTTGTCATTCAAAATAGAATGGGAAAAGTAATTCCTATTGAAATAGTAAAACAAGGTTCTAAGTCTAAGAGTCTGTCAGTATTTATGAAAAAATATGTGGTGACAGATGCTTATCGAATTACAGAAAATAATTTTTCACTAAAAAAAGGTGTTTATTATTTACCTATTTATGCAGTATTTTGTTTAAATGAACAGATATATTAGAAAGAAGGATATAAATTGAAAAAAGTATTATTGACAATCATAGATGGTTTTGGTTATCGTGAAGAAAAGAAAGGAAATGCAGTAATTGCAGCTAATCCAGCAAATATTATCTCTTTATGGAAAGAGTATCCACATACTACTTTACAAGCAAGTGGTGAAGAAGTAGGACTTCCTAAAGGACAAATGGGAAACAGTGAAGTAGGTCACTTAAATATTGGAGCAGGTCGTGTTGTTGATCAACCACTTATGCAAATAAATCATGCTATTGAAGATGGAAGTTTCTTTAAGAATGAAGTGCTTCTTGATGTTATTAATCATTGTAAGAAAAATAAGTCAGACCTACATTTATTCTGTTTACTTAGTGATGGTGGTATTCATTCACATATAAATCATCTATTTGCTATGTTAGATTTATGTAAAAAAGAAGAATTTTCTAATGTTTATGTACATGCTTTTTTAGATGGAAGAGATACTCTACCTAATGTAGCTTTAACTTATTTAGATGAATTAGACAAAAAATTAAAAGAACTAGGTATTGGTAAACTTCGTGATGTGTCAGGAAGATATTATTCTATGGATAGAGAAAGAATGTGGAATTTAACTAAAGAATATTATGATTTACTAGTACATAATGAAGGAGAAAAAATATTATCTTATAAAGAATATATTAATGCTTCTTATGAAAAAGGTATAATGGATGAGTTTATTGTTCCAGCAAGATTAATGGATGAAGGGAACTTAAAAGAAAATGATGGTATGGTAATGGTAAACTTTAGACCAGATCGTATTACTCAGTTATTTACCGCTATAACTAATAAAGAATTTAAAGAATTTGAACGTGTTGATTTTAAAAATACTAAATTAGTTACAATGATGACACCTGAACATACAGTTATTTCAACACCAGCATTTCCACCAATGCATCTTACTAATACTTTAGGAGAATATGCTGCTTCAAAAGGACTTAAAGTATTAAGAATAGCTGAAGCTAGTAAATATCCACACGTTACTTATTTCTTTGATGGTGGTGAAGAAAAAGAATTACCAAATACTGATAAAATAATTGTACCTCGTAAAGATGTAGCAACTTATGATTTATATCCCAAAATGAGTGCTTATGAAGTAGCAGATAAATTAATTGAAGTAATGGATAATTATGATTTAGTTATTTTAAACTTTGCTAATTGTGATATGGTTGGTCATACTGGTAAATTTGATAAAGTAGAAGAAGCTGTTCGAGCAGTAGATGAAAATGTTAAAAGATTATATGATGCTTCTTTAGAAAAAGGCTTTACTATGTTTGTAACAGCTGACCATGGTAATTCTGAAGTAATGGTTGATGATAAGGATGAGATAATTACTTCTCATACAACTTCACCTGTGCCATTTATTATCACTGATAACAACATTAAAAATATAAAAAGTGGTAAGTTAGGAGATATTGCTCCAACTATTTTAGAGTATATGGGACTAGATATACCAACAGAGATGACAGGAGATAAATTGATTTAATATTTATAGGGGTTTTATGGTAAGTAAAAATAGTAATTTTATTTTAGAAAAGCAGCAAACTTGTGAACATCTTGCTTGGTATTTGCTAGATAAAACTGTTATTAATGATAAGACATACTTTGATTGTCAGTGTCTTTCTTGTAGAAAAATTGAAGAAAGAAATGCGGAATATTTTAATGATAAAAATGTTATTATTGAAAGCGAAAAAGTTAGATGTAAAGAAAGATATGGTGCAATTGTCTGTCTTTATCTAGATTATTTAGTTAGTAGTGAAATTGATAGTGATGTAGTAAATAAGAGTAAAAAGTTTGTTAAAGTAATGAATAGAAAGTAACCAGAAATTGGTTATTTTTTTCTCTTGATAATAGAACAACTGTATTATATAATATAGTCACATTTAGGAGGAATTATGGCGAGAATTATTTTTCATATAGATGTTAATAATGCATTTTTATCTTGGACAGCTGTTAATCTTTTAGAGAATGGTTATAAAAAAGATATAAGAAAAATACCTGCAGTGATTGCGGGAGATGAAAAACTTAGACATGGAATAGTTTTAGCTAAAAGTCCAGTTGCTAAAAAATATGGAATAGTAACAGCAGAGACATTATATAGTGCTAGAAAAAAATGTAAGTGGATAGAAGTTTTTCCTCCTAATCATACTATTTATATGGAACAATCGAAAAAGCTGTATAACTACTTAGCTACTTACACACCTGACATTGAGCAGTATTCAGTAGACGAGTGTTTTTTAGATATGACAGGAACGACCTTATTATATGGTACTGATTATGTTAAATTAGCACATAAAATGAAAGATGAAATTAAAGAAAAGTTTGGATTTACAGTTAATGTTGGTATAGGAGAAAATAAGTTATGCGCTAAGATGGCAAGTGATTTTGAAAAACCAGATAAAGTACATACTCTTTTTATGAATGAAATAGAAACTAAGATGTGGCCTCTTCCTGTTAGTGATTTGTTTATGTTAGGAAGAAGTTCAGCTAGAAAGTTAGAAAGTCTTGGGATAAGAACAATTGGTGATTTAGCTAAATGTCCCAAGCAATTACTTGTAAAGCATTTTAAAAAACAAGGTGAATATTTTCTAGAAGCTTCAAGAGGTATTGATAATAGTAAAGTAGTTTCCAAAAGAGAAAAAAATAAGTGTATTAGTATTTCTAAGACTTTACCATATGATTATACAAAGAAAGAAGAATTAGAGAAAATACTATTTGATGAAGTAGAAAGTGTTACTTTTGAACTTAGAAGAAAAAAGCTTTATGCTAAAACAGTAGCGATTACGTATAGAAATTTTTTATTTAAAAATTATTCTCATCAGATGACTATAGATAATCCGACTAGTTCTACAAATGATATATATAATTTAGTAATTACTTTATTTGAGCGAAGCTGGAAAGAAGACCCTATCAGAAATATAGGTGTAAGGTTAGCTGATTTAACTTCTGAACGAAAAGAACAGATGTCAATTTTTGATAATACTGAGAAGGTAGAAACAAATAAGATGGAAGAAGTAATGGACGATATAATCAGTAGATTTGGTAGAGATAGTGTTAGATTTGCTAGTAAAAGCAAAATTACCAGGCGTTAACACTGCAACTTTACACTTTTCTTCAGAATTTTTTTGAAATTTATCAACAAAAATAGCTTGTTTTTCTTGAAATAGTATGCTAAAATTAAATACGTGTGACTGCTTAGATGTGAGAGGTTGCCGATACGCCAGGTTAAGTTGACAATGGAAATCGGGTTATTCGCACGGAGCAAGTCTATACTAGATATAGGCGAAGGGAGGAAGTTACTATGTCAACAGAAAAAGTTCGCATCAAGTTAAAGGCTTATGATCACAGAGTTCTTGATGATGCTGTAACAAGAATTGTAGAAACTGTTAAAAGAAGTGGAGGAGAGGTTATTGGACCTGTACCATTACCTACTGAAATTGAAAAGTTCACAATTTTAAGAGCTGTTCACAAATATAAAGATAGTCGTGAACAATTCGAAATGCGTACACATAAACGTTTAATCGATATTAAAAATCCTAATAAGGATACAATCGAAGCTTTAAAACGTTTAGACTTACCAAGCGGTGTAGACATTCAAATCAAAATGATTTAATAGGAGGATAAAATGAAAGGAATCTTAGGAAAGAAAGTCGGAATGACTCAAGTTTTCACAACAGAAGGAAAATTAGTTCCTGTAACTGTTGTTTCTGTTGAGCCTAATGTTGTAACACAAATTAAGACAACAGGAAAAGAAGGATATGACGCAATTCAATTGGGATTTGATACTATTACTGAAAAAAGAAGTAATAAGCCTGAAATTGGTCATACCAAAAAAGCAAATACAGAACCTAAGCGCTTCTTAAGAGAAATCAGGGGCGTTAATACAAATGATTATACTTTAGGTCAAGTAATTGATGCTTCAATTTTCGAAGCTGGAGAAATCGTTGACGTAACAGGTATTAGCAAAGGTAAAGGTTTCCAAGGCGTTATTAAACGTTACAACCAATCTCGTGGACCTATGGGACATGGTTCTCAATATCACCGTGGAGTTGGTTCTTTAGGAACAATGAGACCAATGCACGTATTAAAAGGTAAAAAGTTACCTGGACAAATGGGTAATGTAAAATCTACTGTTCAAAATCTTGAAATAGTAGCAGTTGATTTAGAAAATAACATTATCTTAATCAAAGGAAACGTACCTGGACCAAAGAAGGGTCTTGTTCAAATTAGAACAGCCGTTAAAAAGCCAAATCAAAAAAATGATGCAGCTGACTTAATTACTTATCAAAAGGAAACTAAAGAAGTTATCGAAGAAGCTGTAGAAGCACCAGTTGAACAAGTAGAAGAAAAGTCAGAATAATCATCACAAAATAAAAGAAAGTGATTGAAGGAGGAAAAAGCATGAAAAAGGTAAAACTTATAAACCTTAAGGGTGAAGAAGTTAAAGAATTAAAAGTAAATGAAATTTTTGATATTACCCCAAATGATAAAGTGTTATATGATGCGATTATTCTTCAACAAGCATCATTACGTCAGGGGACACACTCTACTAAAACTCGTAGTGAAGTAAGAGGTGGAGGAAGAAAGCCATGGAGACAAAAAAGTACAGGACATGCCCGTCAAGGTTCTATTAGAGCAGTTCAATGGGTAGGTGGTGGACGTTATGGAACACCAGTACCACGTGACTATAGTAAAAAACAAAATCGTAAAGAACGTCGTTTAGCTTTAAAAAGTGCATTTGCTCATAAATTCTTAGATGGAGAAGTTATGGTAATTGAAGAATTAGTTTTTGGAACTCCTAAAACTAAAGAAATGACAACTTTACTAAAAAATATGAAACTTGAAGATAAGAAAGTATTATTTGTTGTTGACCAATTCGAAGAAAACGTAATATTAGCTTCAAGAAATTTACAAAACGTTGCATTAATTTCTAGTGACGAAGTAAACGTTCTTGATATTGTAAATAGTGACGTTATGGTTATGACAGAAAAAGCTCTTAAAGACGTAGAGGAGGTGCTTAAATAATGGATACTAAGTATTTAGAAATCATTAAAGCTCCCGTTATTACTGAAAAAAGTGGAGTTATAGCACAAAATGGAAAATATGTTTTCAAAGTTGATTCTAGAGCTAATAAAATAGAAATTAAACAAGCTATTGAAAAAATATTTAATGTTCATGTTAAAGAAATTAGAACAATCAATGTAAAACCTAAGAAAAGAAGAGTTGGACGCTATACTGGTCTTACAAATCGTTGTAAGAAAGCTATTGTTAAGTTAGCTGAAGGCGAAGAAATTAATCTTGGTTAGAAGGAGGAAAATAAGTTATGGCAATTAAAAAATTTAGACCTACTACACCAGGACAAAGAAATAAAAGTACTCTTGTCAATGAAGAAATAACAAAAAGTACACCAGAAAAAAGTTTAGTTGTAACACTTAATAAGAAAGCTGGTCGTAATAATCAAGGTAAAATAACTGTTCGTCATCAAGGCGGGGGAGTTAAAAGAAAATATCGTATCATTGATTTCAAGAGAAATAAATTTGATGTTGAAGGTGTTGTAGCAAGTATTGAATACGATCCAAATCGTAGTGCTAACATTGCATTAATCAATTATTTAGATGGTGAAAAAAGATATATTATTGCACCTAAAGGATTAAAAGTAGGTGATAAAATCGTAGCTGGTTCTAATGTTGATATTAAAACTGGTAACGCATTACCTATAATGAATATTCCTGTAGGTACTGTTATTCATAATATCGAACTTCGCCCAGGAAAAGGTGGAAGCTTAGCACGTAGTGCTGGTAGTTCTGCACAAATCCTTGGTCGTGAAGGAAATTATGTAATGATTCGTTTATCAAGTGGAGAACAAAGACGTGTACTTGGAACTTGTATGGCAACTATTGGTGTAGTTGGTAATGAAGATTTAAATCTAGTAAAGCTTGGAAAAGCTGGAAGAAAACGTCACATGGGAATTCGTCCAACAGTACGTGGTTCTGTTATGAATCCAAACGATCACCCTCATGGTGGTGGAGAAGGAAGAGCA
>UMBX01017360.1_pt1 | contig 100707 bp, 97 predicted proteins | sample 1964081 | NCBI WGS metagenome assembly UMBX01 (sample SAMEA4835952, study PRJEB28245) | human gut metagenome | biome: gut microbiome; material: fecal sample | place: Denmark | collected 2008
GTACCCCCCCCCAGGTTAATTTTAAGTTAACTTTTGATGCAATACAAATTAAGTTTTCAATTTGAAAATTATTCATTTTCTATCACTACCTTCTTTTTAATTTGATACATTAATTTTATCACAGTTTTTTACTTTGCTTCAAGATTTAATCTGTTGAAATTTTGAATGGAGCAATAGAAGTTCCATCTCCACTTGATATTTTTACATCTGATTTTAAATTTATAACTGGGCGTGTTCCGAAAGAAACCGAGACATTATCCCAAGGATTCAAACTACCCGAAGGAAGCACATTCCAAATATTTGCAGTAAAGCTAGTAGAAGAGAAGTAAGACGGAGACAATGTCCAAAGGTATTGTCCATTATATAAATAATAATCACTATTTATTGTATTATAAACTCCACCAGCTAATGCTACTTCATCTGCTGTAATAAGTGAGATTGGATAATCTAACTTAGTATTTGTACTTGATAATTTAAATTCATCATTATCTTGTACACATTTTAAAGAAGGACTTTTCTTTGAAGCCAATCTGGTAAACGTTCCATAATATGTTGTTGGCGTTGTTAAATACCCTGTACCTATTGTTACACTTCTATCATTACAAAATATTTCATCTGCTAAATATGATGCATAACTTGTTAGATTGTTCTTATACCATGTATCTAAAGTACCCTTCATAGTTGAATTTTTATTATTTGTCACTGTATCCACATAACTATCACTGCTGTATGATATTGGTTGTACTATCATTGTTGTATCATTTGAATACTCTGTTACTTTATAGGCAACATTACAAGTTGTTTCTAAGCAACTATATAAATTATTTGCTACTATTTCATCATGATTCTCTTCCCACGTTAATTGCTTAATAGTTCCTGTTAATGTAAATTTCTTTGTTGTTTTATCAAATGTATAACCTGTTCCAAAATCATATTTTTTAGTATTAGTAAACCAAGTATAGTTTGTTATTTCATTATTTTCATGCAGCGAAAATTTTTCATTATACATATATCCAACATAAGTTGGATCCCAATATTTACTATTAAATTTAGAATTTCCTATTGTTGTTGCTGTACCAGTATCACTGGTTTTCTTACCCGAATAAATCATTCTAACAGAACCATCACCATTACGCCTTATTATTTTCCAGATAAATCCTGCAAATGATACATAATTATTTTTAACTGCTCCTCGATAATAATAACTTGCTCCCTCATCATCTTCTGACATGAACAAGCCTTCATCTGTTGTTGCTGTCTTTGAAAAATCCGGTGTCCCTTTGGCAATTATATTTTGTTTAGCTAGTTCTACATTGGATTCATGATTATTCATTACTAATATACAATCTGATAAGGTGTTGAAACCATTTCTAATACAATAATCATCTCCTTGATTTATTACTACTTTTACCTTTCCAAAGTAATATTTATTCATGGCAGTATTATCTGCATCAATTGACAACCATACTCTTAGATTAAATTTATCGGTTGATTTACTACTAATAGTTCCTGTATATAATTCAGTTGATGAAGCTGATAAATTATTGATTTTTAATGATTCATTATCATTTGATAAATTGTATCTTATAAATTTATAAGGTACTAACTCACAATCTGTACCACATTTGTTTTTAGCATCTGAATCATCCTCTAAGTAAATGGTATATTTCAAATCAGTTGTAGCGTTATTTACTAATGAAAAACTATATGGCTCGTTACTTAGTCCATCACTCTCTTCTTGGGGAGTAGCATTCACTAGACTTATATCTTTTGAACCTGATTCATCCAATTTTACTTCTAAGTCTCCTACTTGATAAATTATTTTTCTATTACTACCAATTATATCTTTCTGTAATAGTGCATAACTTACTCCAATTATTCCTATTAGCAGTATTAAAAATATCACTAAAAAAAATATTTTTTTCTTTTTCACTACTCACCAACTCCTTTTTTATAGCAACAAAAAAAGACAGATTTATACGAATTTGTATAACTCTATCTTTAATGCACAATAAAAGAAAGTAGTTTTAGTTAGATTGAATAAATACCCCCCCCCAGGTTAATTTATGGTTAACTTGAGGACTTAAGCAAATTATGTAGAAAGAACGAACAATTTTTTTAATTTTATTTAAGTAAACATTGGTCATTATTCAATCCCTACTCTCTAGATGTCTTCAATACTTATAGCGGAAAAATATCAGTATTTTTGACAATTTAATAGTATCATGTTTAATAACTTTTTGCAATAAATAATTCTGTATATTGTAAACTTTTGTCAGTATTGTACATTTTTTTTATATCTATATATCTTTTAATGTGTTATGATGATTGTAAGATAGGAGGAGTGTGTATGATTAAAAATAATAAAATAATTATAATAATATTGGTAAGTGCCATAATTATTGTAATGGGAGGAGGATATATAGTTTATAAAAATTCTAGTTTAAAAAACAATTACACTGAAACATCTAAAGACGATGACCTTAATAATACTGACAGTAATAACAACAAAAACACTAATTCTAATGCTACTACTAGTTATAACCAAGAAGAAATATTAGCACTTGGTAATAAGTTATGGTTATATGCCTATGAAACTTTCTGGGGATATAACCCAGTTAAAAATAATTCTGGAGAAATTTGCAAAACTAGTAGTGAAGAAGTAAGAAAAAAATATACAACTGATGCAAAGATATCACCTTTACCAAGCGAAGATGGTAGTAATGAATATATAATAACAACAGATAAATACATTGAATATTTTAAAAAAATGTGTGATGGTTCAGGTGGAAGGGGTGGAGATCAGTACTACAAAGATACTACTCTTGCTATAAGTGATGTTCAAGAGGACAAAATCACCTTTATTGCTACTTCATCTTACTGCGACTCTAGTTTTTGTCAAAGTTCCAATGAAACTGTAAAAGAAAGAAAAAGAAATTTTGTTATAAAGAAGCAAAATGGAAATTGGCTAATAGATGAATTTTATCTACCAAATTAATATTTCTAAAAAGATTAACAAAAAATGCCATGATGTGGCATTTTTTTAATACTAACTACTTTAATGCATTATTTTGTTTCTCTTATATATCTTTTTAATAAAAATGTCATAAAATATGGAAATGTATAAATTTTACCATTAAAGCCAATATTTTTGTTACACAACTTGATACCATATTTTATGTCTTTATAATTATTACTTTCAATAAGTTTTTTCAATGATAATGTAGAATTATCATTTGCTTTAACCTCTACTGGAATTAAAGAATCTTTATCTCTTATAAAAAAGTCCATTTCTATTGTTCCTTTAGTGTTCTTATAAAAGTATAAATTGTACCCCTCTTTTACTAGCATATCACTAACAATATTTTCATAAATAGCACCTTTGTAAGTATTGAAATTTTGATTTTTTCTTAAATCATCCTGAGCTTCATCATCTAAAGATGCAATTAACAAACCAGTGTCAGAAAAATATAATCGATAATTGCCAGGATTATAATTTCCCTTTAGAGGTAAAGAACATTCTTCCATACAATAAGAAACATTAATAATTCCAGCGTCTGAAAGCCAATCAGTAATTCCTCGATATTCCCTATTTCTTGCTCCTTCGCCTAATTTTGATATTTGAAATTTTTTATTTTCATTTCCTAGAAACACAGCCACTTTTCTGTAAGCATTTAATATTCTTGCTTTGTCAAAGCCATTAGCATATTTAGCAATATCTTCCTCATAATCTTTTAAAATTTGTTCTTGCATAGAAAGTATTCCACTAAAATTTTTATTTTTAATATATTTAGATACTATTGCTGGCATTCCACCTAAAACCATATAATCTTTAAAATTTTTCATCATAACGTCAAACTGAGTATTCGTTAAAGGTCTACATTCTTTCATACAAATGTATAATTCTTCTATTTGAGTTTCCTTATATCCCTTAGCCCATAAAAATTCTTCAAAGTCCATTGAATACATAGTGTAATCTTGCTTGTTGCCTACACTATTTGATTCAATCTTGTTATAATTAATTCCCATCATTGAAACAGAACATATAACATCAAACCTATTATCAATATTAAAAGCCTTTAATGATGTAGCACAATTGATACAGTCTTGTAATTCATCAAAAAATATTAAAGTTTCTTTTGGCTTAAAAATAAAATTTGGATTAATCATTGATATATTACTTATTATTACGTCAACATCAAAGCCATTATCAAAAATAGTTTTATACTCGGGCTGTAAGGCAAAATTAATTTCAACAAAATACTTGTAATTATTTTTTGCAAAATTTTCGATAGAATCTGTTTTTCCTATCTGTCTTGCACCTTTGATTATAAGTGGTAATTTATCTTTTGATTGCTTCCACTCTATTAAAAAATCATCTATTTTTCTTCTTAATCTTTCCATGCATATTCACCTCAATGTTAATGCATCACAAAATTCCTACATTTTCAATCTAATTTAACACATTTTTCCTGCATTTCAATGCCAATATATCACATTTTTCCCAAAATCAATCAATTTAATTCTAATTCATCTACAAAAAAATGCCATAGCATGACATTTTTTCTTATTTACTCGCTAACTCAATAGCTGCTTTTAGTTGTGTATCATTATCCTCTGTCAATGTCTTTCCATCAGCTAGTTCTAGTTTAACCTCTTTTGTAGGAGTAACACCTTTTTCATTAATCCAAGTTCCTTTAGGTGTTAACCATTTTTGAACAGTATATTTAATAGTATCACCATTGTTCAAATCACCAGTTTTTTGGACTGTTCCTTTTCCATAGGAGTTAACTCCTACTACTTCTGCACCATATGTTTCTTTAAAGGCACTTGCTAATATCTCACTAGCCGAAGCACTATTTTCATTAATAATAACTGTTACTGGATATTTGTAAGTAGCCTTACTACTAATTCCGTAGACTTTTTGTTTTTTATCTTTTGTTTGTAATTGATAAATAACATCCTTCTTAGTCATAAATAATGATAATATATCAGTAACTTGTGTTAAGTAACCACCTGGATTATCACGAACATCAATAACTAATTTATCAATTTTTTGTTTTTCTAATGAAGTTAGTTCCTTCTTTACTTGTTTACCAATATTATTAGAAAACATTTCAATCTTTAAATAACCTATCTTTTTACCATTCTGTTCATATACTTTACTACTAGTATATGGCATATCAACTGTCGTTCTAGTTACTTTTAATACTTTTTCTTGATTATCTCTAGTAATAGTTATCTCTACATCTTTACTTTTGGCATTTTTAATACTACTAACAACTTCTGATAAAGTCTTTCCTTCTGTGCTTTCTCCATTTACTTTAGTAATATAATCCCCTACTTTAATACCAGCTTTTTTAGCAGGAGTATCATCAAAAACTTTAGTTACTTTAACTTTATTATTATCACTAGTAACTTCAACACCTATTCCTTCATAGTTACCCTCTAAAGTTTGATTAAAAGTTGTACTATTAGTACCATCAAAATAAGTAGCATACGGATCATCTAAATAATTAATCATTCCTTTAATACCAGCATCTATTAATTCTTCTTTATTAACACTAGTATAGTAGTTGTTAACAATATCATTATAAGTTGCAACGAATTCTTTTAAATCACTGGGAACTGAACTACTACTTCCATCTTTTTTACTAAAACTTACAACATTTCCAATTAAGAATCCAAAGAGAATAGCTATTATCATAATAATAACCATTTCAGGATAACTAAAACCTTCTTTTTGAATAGTTACTATTTCTTTTACATTATCTATATTTTCATCTTCAATTATTTCTTCTTTTTTCTTCATTATTTCACCTACCGTCTATATCATTGTACCATAGATTTAGATACTCTCTAAATAAAAAATATACTAGATTATGATAAATTTTTACTTTTTCAACTTTCTATGTAAAGATTAAAAAAGCGTACAAGCTATTAAACTCATACGTTATTTTGTTAAATAATTTTTGATTTCATCTTGATCAGTAAGAATATCTACTACTTCTTTAGATTTGAAATGAATAAGAGTAGGATTTTTCACTTTTAAATTTTCAATACTACTAGTATCGATATCCCCATCTGTTTTGTACTTTTTGTTCATACCATCACTTAAATCTACACTATATAATTTAATATCTTTTGTATCAGCTTGATAACTAGAAATAGTTGATGCTAATTCTGTATCAGTACTATCATAATAAACTACGTAATATTCTTCATTATCAACAGTAAATGATTCTCCAGCTAATATCTTATCATATTGAATAGTTGATTCAGTAACTTGTTCTTGCTTTCTTCTCTTAGTTACTTCTTTAGATAAAATTCTTGTTGTTAAAAAATACATAAAAAGTAATAGTAATAAGCCACAGATAATTATGATAACAATTCTTTTTCCAGCACCTTGCATTTCATTACTATTATTGTAATAACCTTTATTCATAATACCTCCTTAAAATTCGCAGTTTCCTGGTGTTCTTGGGAATGGTATTACATCTCTTATATTTTCCATTCCTGTTAGATAAATAAGTAGTCTTTCAAAGCCAAGACCAAATCCGGAATGTTTTACCCCACCATATTGACGAAGACGTAAATACCAGTCTAGTTCTTCTTCATCCATCTTTAATTCGTCCATTCTACTCTTTAAGACATCATATCTTTCTTCTCTTTGACTTCCTCCCATTAATTCACCTGCTTGTGGTACTAAGAAGTCAACAGCTGCAACTGTTTCATTATCATCATTTAAGCGCATATAGAAAGCTTTTATATCTTTTGGCCAATCAGTTACAAATACAGGAGCTTTGAAATACTCTTCAGTTAAGTATTTTTCATGTTCCTTAGCTAAGTCTTCACCGTATTCTGGTTTATTCTCAAAGGCTTTACCACTTTCTTTAAGAATTGTAATTGCTTCTTTATGAGTAATTCTCTTTGGTTCAGCATTTAAGACAGTATTTAATCTTTCTAATAAACCAGGATGAACAAAGCTATCAAAGAACTTAAGTTCTGAATATGCATTTTCCATTACATATTTTATAATGTAACGAAGCATATCTTCCTCTACATCCATTAATCTATCTAATTCACAAAAAGCCATTTCTGGTTCAATCATCCAAAATTCAGATGCGTGTGTTTTAGTATTAGAGTTCTCTGCTCTAAATGTTGGTCCAAAAGTATAAATATTTTTAAATGCTAAAGCAAATATTTCTCCTTGTAATTGACCAGATACAGTAAGGGCTGTTCTTTTACCAAAGAAATCTTTGCTATAATCGATTTCTTTACCTTTTAAATTTTCAAAATCAAGAGTTGATACTTGGAACATTTCACCAGCTCCTTCACAATCACTTGCAGTAATTAATGGAGCATGTAAATAAACAAATCCTTTATCTTGAAAATATTTATGAATTGCCATTGCAGCAACACTTCTTACTCTAAATACAGCTTGAAAAGTATTTGTTCTAGGACGTAAATATGCAATTTCTCTTAAAAATTCCATAGAATGTCTTTTAGGTTGTAAAGGATAATCTTCTGGACAATCTCCTTCAAGAGTAATTTTCTTTGCTTGAATTTCAAACTCTTGACCTGCTTTTGGACTTTCTACAACTAATCCTGTAACACTGATAGCACTACCTACTCTTAATTTTTGAATATCATCAAAATTAGCTAATGATTTATCATACACTATTTGAACAGATTCAAATACTGTTCCATCAAAAAATGTGATAAATCCAAATTCCTTTTGTTTACGATGATTTCTAATCCAACCATTTATAGTTACTTCTTTATTTAAGTATTTACTTATATCTTTATAAATATCACGAACATCTATCATCTCGATGCCTCCTCTTCTTTTAATATTATAGAGAAAATTTGTACTAACGTCAATTATTTCAAAGAAAAAGAAGTAACTGGAGTTAACTAATATAAAGAATTTTAATTTATTACTGACTAGTGTATTTTTTTATGACTTTTAGCAGTTTATTACAGTACACTGTAATTTTTTACTATTTTTAGAAATTTATTACGATATAACAGAATATTTCTGTACAAAAAAATAGTCACATTGACTATTTCATTGTTGGTAACACATTTATTGAAGATGCTATCTCTACTAACTCTTCTTGATTCATTACATCACTTACTAAGTAATACTCCATATTACCACTACTCCAAGTAAGTGAATTATCAGATAGAGCTCCAATTGTATCCATAAACATATATGGTTCTCCAATAGTTGGAATAATAGTTAATTCATCTTCCTGTTTAGCAGTTTCTTCTACTAATAAAAATGGTTTCTCGCCTTCAAAAGTAAGAATTACTCTTTCTCCACCAGTTTTAGTTAGTTTTTCCTCACTTTTTAGTTTTGTTCCTTCTGGTACTACTAGTGGATAAATAATATCATCAATACTACTAGTTTGTTTAGTATCTTTTGTATCAGTATCTTCAAAAGTACTCATAATGTCTTCAATTTCAAAATAGTTCTTTCCAAACTTTGGACTCTTATCAATACTTTTGACATTTAAAGTGATTTTTGGAATATCATTATCATTAAGTACTTCTACTTTTTTGACTGTTAATTTATTATCTACTGTTACTTTTTGCTTTATTAAATTTCTATTATTTGGATAATTTACTGTACTAGTAAAAATATAATTATTCTTATCTTTGTCCATAGTAGCTTTATTATCATTTTCTATATCTTGAATAATTGATTGTAACAAATAGACCTGTGAATTATTATAAGGCCAGTCACTTTGGAACTTGAAACTTTTCTTTAAACTAGGTGTTAGGACATAAACTCCCTCATCATTTTTTAAAATTATTTGTTCATGATCATTAGCTGTATTTTTCAAACTTATTCTGTAATAATCACCTTTTTTATATGCTGATGTTACTTGGTAATTATAAGTATCGTCATTATTAACTACTTCTAACTTTCCTGTTAAGATATAACCTTTACTATTGTTTATATCTTTAGACATATTTTTTAAAACATTTTGCTCACTATTTTTAGAACAACCAGTGACAACTAAAAGAGAAAGTAGTAATAAAAGACTAATCTTTTTCAATATATTCACCTCATTTATGTTTTCATTTCATTATATTAAAAATTTTTCTTAAATATTCACGAATAATTTTAAAAAAAATTACAAAGACTAAAAAAGAAAAAGGAGGAATTTATGGATACATTAAAAAAAGTATGTTTAGTATTAATTATAATTGGAGCGATTAACTGGGCTTTTGTTGGATTATTCAATATCGACTTAGTTGCTTCTTTATTTGGAGGCTCTGATAATATTATTGCTAAAATTATTTATATTATTATAGGTATTGCTGGTTTAATTGATATCAGTTATTTATTTGACCACGACTAAAAAAAGAGCTTTCGCTCTTCTTTTACTTTGCAGTAATTTTAACTTTGACTTTCTTAACTTTTGGTGTGTAAGTAAGTTTTACATCATCACCTGTTACTTTAACTTCAACTTCATGTTCACCAACGCCTAAATCTTTTAAGTCTACATAAGCTTTAATAATTGATTGATCAATATTATCAATTATTGACTTACTACCTTTAACTACTACTGTTACTTTACTATCTGCTTCACTGGAAGCCTGTACTTTATACTTAGATGTATCTAAGTTTTCAGTAGCAATTGATATATCTTGGAATTCTTTAACAGTTGAATCATCAATTACCACTTTAACAGTTACCGTCTTAGTACTGATATCAGTAACTCCTGTTGGTTTCTTAAGTGTTACTGTATAATCTTTACTCTTTTCAAGTCCAGTTACATCTACTTCTACTGGTAAAGAACTAATATTTGCTAATGCTTCTTCACTACCATAAACTGTTACATTAGTAACACTTGTACTTAAAGACTTAATTGCTTTACCGAAAGCTAAATCTCCTTTTGGTACTATCTTTAGTGGTACTTCTTTACTTGGTGAAGTAATAACTACTTTAGCTGTTACAGTCTTAGGTACAATTTCTACATCTACAACTTTACCGTTTGTATCATATGCAACTAATTGAACATTCTTAAGTGTCATTTCTCCAGGTTCTGGGTTAACAAAGTCATCTACATCTACTAAAGCTTTTACTGTAGCAACTTTCTTAAGTTTCTGTTCTGCACCTTTGATAATAACTTCGCTACGATCTAGTTCTACTTTATCAATATTTAACTTACTATCTAAATTATCTTTATGTAAGATATCATAAGTTAATGTTCTAGTAGCACTTACTTTTTCGTAAATTGTTACTGTTACAGTTGATGGATCTAATCTATAATCTAATGATTTAAGTCTTTGACTATATTTTAGTGTAACTTTATGTTGACCTGGTTTTAAACCTGTAAGGTCTACTGTTACTCCTTCACTTGGTGATTGCTTTGCTAGGAAGATATGTCTTTTTTGTCCTACCAATGTTATGTCAACTGTTTTTGGTAGTCCTTCAACTACATAAGCTTCTTCATTATAAGTAGCTGTTACTGGTTGATCATAAAGTATTTCAGCATACTGATCAATAGTAGCACTACTTTCACCATCTATTATGAAAAAGATACACAGTGCTACTAATAAACTAATAACTATAAGTGTTTGTTTTCTTCCTAAAAATCTTTCTATACTTTTAGCATTTTTCTTTGAAAAATCAGTAACTTTTAAAATCAATTTTGTTATGGGAGTAATTAAAATACGGTCAAAGAAAGCTCCAATATGGGAAAATAATTTTCCTATTCCTCTAAATATCTTCTTCATATAACTCTTCCTCTTCTAATTCTTCCTGATCATAAGTACTATTTGTCTTTGGTTTTAACTCATCTATTAACATCATTCTAACATCATCTAATGATAAGTTATAATAAAGTTCTCCCTTAATAGCTACTGATAAACGACCGGTTTCTTCTGACACAACCAAACAAATAGCATCTGTTTCTTCTGCTAGTCCTAAAGCAGCTCTATGTCTTGTTCCAACATGTTTATTTATTTTTGTACTACTACTAGTTGGAAATACTGCTCCAGCACAAGTTATACGATCTCCTTGAATAATAACTCCTCCATCATGAAGTGGGTTACCTTCATAGAATATTGCCCCTAATAGGTCACTTGTTAAATCTGCGTAAACTTTTTTAGCTTTATCAATGTAATTACCTAAACTTACATCACGTTCTATTACCATTAAGGCACCGATACGATTTTTTCTTAAGTAATCCATTGCTTGAATTATTTCGTAGACTAAGTGTTCTCTTTCATCTACAGTTAAAGTTTTATGTCTTCCTAAAAGTTGACTTCTTCCTAATTGTTCTAGAATATTACGTATTTCTGGTTGGAAGATAACGATAAGTGCTAGTGGTCCATACATAATTATATATTCAAGTAGAACACCTACTGTAGTAAAACCACAGATATCACTTATTACTTTCAAAAATACGATAATAACGACACCTTTAAATAAAAGTGTCAATTTTACACTATTTCTAATGCTTTTTAATAATATATATACCATTAACCAAACTATTGAAATATCAATAATTTTTTTAATTATTGTAATTACTGTCGTTGCTGTAATAACCATATCTTTCCTCCTTACTTCTTATTAGTATACTATATTTTTATTAATTTGTAATCTCTTAATTAGCCTGTTCTTTCACTGGTTGTACTGTAGTATTATTTTCAACTATAACTTGTGGTATAGGATTTATTTTTAATGGTTCAACTGGCTGCGAAGTAGCTACTGACTGTTGTGGCTGAGCTATGACCTCTTGCACTACTGGAACTTGATTAGTCACTACTGTTTGAATTGTCGGAAGTGGTTCTTTTACTGCTACTACATTTGTAGAAACTGGCTTGGTTTGAACAGTAGTTGGCACAGGTTGCACTACTGGCTTAACTTCTTGGACATTGTTCGTTACAGGTTGAACTACCGTTTGAACTGCTTGAACAGGTGTTGCTACTGTTTTAACTGTTTCTACAGGAACAGTTTTTATTTCTTCAACTGGTTGTACCACTACTTGTTGTACTGGCTGTTTAACTGGTTGTTCTACTGCTACCGGCTGAGCTACAGAGACTTCGTTAACTGGAGTTGCCACTGCACTAACGACAGGAATTGGTGCGGTCGCCTCAACTGATTTAACCACTTCACCAGGGCCCGCCACTTCGGCATATTTCTCCTTTTGTTTCTTTTCTTTGATTTTATTTTCTGCTAAATAACCAATACAAGCAAATATTAAAATAATTGCAATTATTACTACAATAACATAAACAGGACCACTAAGAGTGTCCCTAAAAAAATGTACAAAAACTTCCATCATTCACCCTCTATTCTTATCTTTATAATAACATTATGAGCTTTCTTTTTCAAGAATTGTTTTCTCTTAACACTAAATAAATATAGCTAGTATAAAAAGGAATTAAAAAGACAAATGGCATACTATATCTAAAGTAAGTATTTGCAGGTGAAATGAAACAAATTAATAATGATAAAAAGCTTGGTAGCATGGCAATTATGTATTTCTTTTCTTTTGAACATAGTAAGTAAACAATGATTGTTAATAAAGCCATAGCTGAAAATCCAATATTTGATAATAAACCTACTACTGGTAAATAAGGAAATATTATTCCATAACCAGAAAGAACAGTTCTTAAAAATGATAATTTATTATAATGATAATTAACTAAATTATCTTCAGTTATTAATTTGTTATAATTTTTTCCAGAATAGATATACCAATTAGAAGTATCTGGATAAAAATAACCATAAGTATTATTTAAAGTTGCTTCTAAATAAGTTGCTGGATGAAGTAAAAACTCTTTCCACCAAACTTGAAAGTAATCTTTTAATTGTTTCTTTGTTGTATATTTATTATATTGATTTTTAACCGGATCAGCTAAGTTTGGATTATATCTTTCTTTTAATGTATCATAACCTAATACTTTATCTATTTTTTCTTTTTCTTCTTCACTAATTTCTTTTTCGTGTTCTTTTACATATCTTGCTGTTTGTTGAAATGGTACTGATAATTGTTCTCTAACACTTCCTGCTGGTATCTTTAATGCTGGTAAAAGAACTTTATCATAACCTATATAAGTAGTTAAGACAAATAGTAATAAAACACTAAGACAAAGTAATTCTTTTCTTTTGTAGATAGCTAAGACAATTAAAGTTAATACAGCTACATAAATTCCATTATTTCTTAGTAGATATAGCAAAATACTTAAAGTACCAAGAGCAATATACTCTTTTGTTTCTATTTCTTTCTTATCTACTATTTTAAACAATGTCATTACAAAGAAAATTAGTATAGCTGTATAAAGTGTATCTTTAACAGCACTCATTGCATAAAAAGGAAACATTGGTACTAATGAATAGATTGCTAATAAAATTAGCGCTAAGCTAACTGACTTGTTTTTTTTATAAAGATACGAAATAGTACAAGCTAAGCTACTTGCTAAAGTAATACTTTGCATTATTGCATATAAAAATAAACCAAAGTTATCACTACCAAATAAACGACCAATTTTTATAGAAGTCCCTAACAACATAGTATGAAATACTGGATGGTGATTAGTTAAGTTTACTTTATTTGATAATGGAATGACATAATCTATATATTTTGTTTTTACATTGAAAAACTGTTTTATTTGAAAACTTGGGTCTTTTGATAAAATCAAAGGATAAAATGCTAACATATAAATAGACCAAGCTATTAAGATAACTACTACTGAAAAGAGAAATGGGTGACTTTTAAATTTCTTAATTAGTTTATTATTAGTATTAATTTTAATAGATACTTTTCTTTCTAAAAATGTATCAATAAAACAAAATATTGTCTTTATTAAATAGTAATAGCAAAATAATTGAACTAAACTTATCAAAATAAGAGTAGGACTATTAAAGACTAATCCAAAAGAACCTATCTCTTGATAACTAGCTCCTATTACATAACAAAATGAGAAAATACCTGCTAAAATATGTTTTAAAGGAGATGTCTTTTTATTATACCTTTTATAGAAAAGATAAAATGTTATAACTAGTATAGCCATTAATGAAAAACTTAGTTTTACTATATTCATATTAGGTATTACTTTATCATAAATCATTTTTTTATTAATTGACATTGCTAAAACATTTAATACACTTAGTAGGAAATAAACTATTTTTTTCTTCATAAATACCTCTTTTCTATTTAATTATATACTATTTAATAGAATTTTAACTATTTTTCTTCACTGATATTGTAAATAGTTGTCGTTTAATTACAGAAGTTAAATCAATTTTTACTTCATAAGTTTTAATGAGGTGAAAATATGGGAACTAGTATTATTATTCTTACTTACAATAATTTAGAAAAAACAAAGTTATGTCTTGAAAGCATTAGAAAATATACCAAGGAGGAAGTTTATGAAATTATCGTCGTTGATAATCATTCTACTGATGGAACAAAAGAATGGTTAAAGGTTCAAAATGATATAAAGGTTATTTACAATGATACTAATTTAGGTTTTCCGATAGGTTGCAATCAAGGGATTGAAATAGCTAATCATAATTACGATATACTTCTTCTTAATAATGACACTATTGTTACTAGTAATTGGTTAACTAATTTAAGGAAGTGTTTATATCATAGTAATAGCATTGGAGCAGTTGGACCAATTTCTAATTGTAATGACAATTTACAAGGGTGTAATTTTATTTATAATGATTATCAAGATATGCAAAGTAAAGCTAGTTTAAATAACATCAGTGATAATAATCGTTGGGAAGAAAAAGTCTTTTTAATTGGTTTTTGTCTTTTAATTAAACGAGAAGTTATTAATAAGATTAAAGTTTTAGATACTAGTTATTCACCAGGTTATATAGAAGACAATGATTTATCATTACAAATCATTTCTTTAGGATATAAACTATTTTTATGTCATGATTCATTCGTTTATCACGATAGAGGAACAGCATTCCGAAGTGATACTGCTAAGTTCAATGCACTTATTCTAAAAAACAGACAAATATTTGAAAATAAATGGCATTTTTCTTGTTTTGAATTTGATAAAAGTAAAAATGCTTCTATTTTCTTAGGAAGTGGTAATAATATTTTAGATTATAACTCTGGCATTGGGGTTTCTTCTTTAAGAATTAAATATTATTTTAAAAATGCTAATATCACTTCTCTTGAAAATGATGATGATAAGAGATTGTTTAGTAATAAGTTTTTTAAAACGGTTAAGTCTTTAGAAGAACTAGATAATTCTTTATTTGATACTATTTATATTGGTAATTCTTTAGAGTCCGTTGATAATCCCTTTGTTTTTCTTAAATCATTAAAAAGATATTTAACTACTAATGGAAAAATAGTTGGTGAATGTAAAAATATTGGTTCTATAAAAAGCATCAGTTTGTTATTAAGTGACAACTGGTATTATGAAAATTTTGAGAAACAAAATCATTTTACAAGTAATGATATTACTCATCTAGCAACTGATTCTGGCTATAAGGTTACCACTCTTTATCCTTTCACTTGTAATTTAAGTGACAAAGAAAAAGAATTAGAAAAGTTATTTGGTTCTAATTCTCTTAATACTTACTATTATTCTTTTGTTCTTGAAAGACTATAATTATTCATCTTTTACTAATTCTTTTTTATAGAATGGTAAGTTTTTAACTTGTTGAAATGCTAATACTATTACTACTCCTATAATAAAGAATATTATACTAAATGTCTTTAATGTCATTGCTGCTTGTGGAACTTTTAATGTTGTTGGTCCAATTACTATTGCATATAATGAACCAATCATCATTCCAATAATAGCATATACAATCGCACTACGATGATTATCTAGTAGTTTCTTTATTAATCTTAAAACTGTTGCTACTCCGAAAAGTATACCAAGTCCTAAAGTAAATAGTAAAGCAAAGCTACTAAAATCGAAATGTAAAAAATCTTTTACACCATTGATTACTGGTATATATAAACCAAAAGATAAAAGAATTGTTGAACCAGAAATCCCTGGTAAAACCATTGCAGATATAGCAAGCATTCCTGCTATAAATATATAAACAAGCATTCCGATATTTAAGTGTGTTAAGTCTAGATTACTTCCCATTTTTAATGATGATAATAAAATAACAGCTGCTGCTCCGATGATAGCCCAAATAATATTCTGATATTTTCCTTTAACAGATTCTTTTTCTTCCATAATCATTACTGGAATTGCTGCTATAATAAATCCTAAGAATAAGGAACTCATCTTGTATATTTCTTTATCAAATAAGTTAGCTAGAATAGTAACAGCTAAGCCCATTCCAACAATCCAACCTATAAATATTTTAGCTAGAAATTTAATTGATTTTATCTTTTCATCTTTTGTTCCTTTCATTAAATAGTTTAATGAGTTAATAAATTTATCAAAAAATCCCATCAAAAATGCGATTGTTCCTCCACTTACTCCTGGAACACTATCAGCTAATGCCATAAAGAAACCTCTTATGAAGTCAATAATCATTAATATCCACCTTTCTTTATCATATTATGATTTTATTTATTTGATAATCACAAATGATATATTGAGTATAGCATAATTCCATAAAAAAAAATAGCTAGCATTTTTGTTATTCATGTCTTTGACCTGTGACCAGTCTAGGACTTTATTCTTTAATATATTTTCTCTTGAGTAAATATATATTGATAAAATTCTTCACAACTAAGGTGATATTTTTTAGGTTTTTGATATTCATATAAATGAACTTTATCAGTTGATTCTATTTCATCTTTTCTACTTCTTAAAAACTTTTCTTTAACATCTAATAATAACTCATTCAAAGTATTATACTCATGAATACCTTTTTCATCATACCAAGAATGTTCAAACCAGTAGACTTTATTATTCTTATAAAATACAAGAAAAGTATGTGATGGTAGTGTATCATGATTGTCTGCATAGATAAAGTATGTTTTATTTTTGATACTATTGTTTGTAAATAGTTTTCTTTCTAATTCCACTTGATCCCAACAGACACCTTTCTTTTTTACTAATAATTCTTCTGGTGACATAAGATAATAAATCTTATTAAAAACTTGCTCTACATCTTTATCTTTAAAGATATCATTTGAAGAATTATCTAAAAAACCATACTCAATAGTATCCATTATTTTCATTATTTCATTCATAAAGTTTCACATCCTATACTAATACTATCTTATATAATATATATAATTATCTTTACGAGGAGTTGCTTTTGGAGTTTCTTTATTTTTGTAACCTAATGCACAAAAACCAATTCCTTCATAGTCTCCTTCTATTTCTAAATTTTTAAGTAATTCTTTTCCAAATGGTAATTCAAATTCTTCCTTCGCTCTATGAATCCAGATACTACCCAAGTTTAAACTCTTAGCAGCATTTAACATATTACCAAGGACTAGACTTCCATCGTAGATATAAGTTGGAACAGTCTTATCAGCTAATACTGCTAAAATAACTGGTGCTCCATAAAATGGATCAAATCCTTCTTTAAAGCCAGCTATTTTTCTATTCTCTTCAGCAACCTTATCACGTATTTCTTTATTAGTTATTGCTATAATGATTGGGGATTGTTTTCCATGCCCAGTTGGAGCATAAGTACCTGCTTCTATAATAGCTTTTAATTCTTCTTCTGTTATCATATCACTCTTGAAATCTCTACAACTTCTTCTACTTTTTAAATCCTCTAATGTTTTATTCATCATTTATTCTCTCCTTTACTATTATCATTTTCTAATACTACTTGATATTTATCAATAAAAACTTGATTGTTAATTACTTTTTCACTTTCAAAAAAATGAAATTTGCTTATTATTAATTTTCATTTTTTTGTAAGCCTTTATAATATCTTCCATATTATATAAAATACCATATTTATCACACTCTTCAGTGAAAACTTTATATAATTTCTTATAGTTTGGAGCAATACAATCGTATCTATCTCCATAATATTTCATATATTTTTCCTTTAATTCTTTGAAGTTTTCGTCTAATTTTTCATAATAATAATCTCTTTGATTTTCTCTTAAAGTTATTCCCATATAAGTATGAATAAACTTAGCACCATTTTCAGAAGCAAGTTTTACTAATTCTTTTATGTCTTTCTCATTATCAGTAATAAATGGTAAAACTGGATTCATCATAATACCTGCAAAAATTCCATTATCATTTAATATTTTAATAGCTTTTAGTCTTCTAGAAGAAACACAAACATTTGGTTCAATTATTTTTGACAATTCATCATTTGGAGTTGTTATGGTGAATTTAATTATAACATTATTATTTAAGTTTATTTTTTTTAATAAATCTATATCGCGTAAAATTAAATCACTTTTAGTATCTATTGAAACGCCAAAACCATATTTTTCTATAAGTTCTAATGCTTTTCTAGTTTGTTCATATTGTTGTTCTAGTGGATTGTAGGTATCTGACATTGCACCAATGCCAACTACTCCTCTTGATTTTTTTCTTAGTTCTTTTTCTAAAATATAAAGTGCATTTTCTTTACCGCGAACTATATCAAAGTTATCTATATGATAACAATTACTTCTGCTATCACAATAAATACAGCCGTGAGTACATCCTTTATATAAGTTCATATTATAATCTATACCATACCAGTCAGCACCATACTTTACTTTAATTAAGATTGTTTTTGCTTTAATAAATTCCATTGTTATCTTTCTTTCTATTAAATTATAAATAGCCCTAAAAACATTAATAGTGGTAAAAATATTAATATATAATCTAAAATTTTATTTAACACATTATTTTTCTTAGCTATTAAAAGAAGTATCACCATTAAAATCATTCCTATGATACCACCTATAGTGTTCATAATAATATCTGTTATATCTGATACACCAATGTGAAATATGTATTGTAATATTTCAAATAAAAGTGAAGTTGAAGAAATTATAACTATACTTAAAAATTTTCTATCTTTTAAAAGATATTTTAGATACATTCCTAAAGGAATGAATAAAACTACGTTAATAACTGTTTCTCTCATTCCATTGACTACTCCATTAGCTTTAAAAGGAATAAGGTTAATTGTTCTTATATATTTTAAATCTGATAAGTTTAATCTAAATTTAAAGACAATAATCCAAGTTAGTAATAAAACATATAAAGTAAATGCTATTATTATTAAGTTATTTGACTTTGTATTTTTTTTACTCATAACTACTCCTATACACATTGTTTTTTTCTTACTTATATTATACTTCTTTTGATTAAGACAAAAAAGATAAAACTAACTGTTATAGTTAGGAATATTACTTTTCAGAAGAGATTTATATTCACTATATCTTTCGTTTGCATCAACAAATAATTTTAATAATCTCTTATCATAATTACACTTTTTAACTTTTTACAACAAAAATGCACAATATTTTTGAATTATTGTGCATTTTATATTATTTTTACTATTGTTTTTGTCACTCATTGTGCATTTTTATGAAAAAATTGACTCCATAAGAAGTTTGAATAATCTTTAATGGTGCCGACTAAAGGACTCGAACCTTCGACCTACGCGTTACGAATGCGTTGCTCTACCAACTAAGCTAAGTCGGCGTAGATAACTCTACTACTCAATTATAGCAGAGTTTTTTTCTTTTTAAAAGATTATTCTGTTCTAAGTGCTACTACTGGGTCTTTTTTACTAGCCATTTTTGCAGGAATAAAACCACTAAGTACCGTTAGAGAAACACTAATTAATAAGAGAATAAGAGCATGAATAGGATTTAATTTTGCTACAGAAGCTAATCCTGATAAATTTTCTATTATTCTGTTAGCTGGAAATGTTAACAGATAAGCAATAACTAATCCTAAGATTCCACTACATAAACCGATTAACATAGTTTCAGCATTAAACACTCTCGTTATGTCTTTAGCTCGTGCACCTAAAGCTCTTAAAATTCCAATTTCCTTAGTTCTTTCTAAGACTGATATATAAGTAATTATAGCTATCATTATACTAGATACCACTAAAGAAATTGAAGAGAAAGCAATTAAAACTACTGTAATAGCATCCATTATGCCACTTGATAAACTACTCATTAATTTAGCCATATCTGTATAAGTAATTTTATCTTCATCTTTTTTATTTTTATTATATTTATCTAAATAACTAGTTATTTTATCTTTACTTTTAAAATCTTTCGGATAAAGATAAATTACTGCAGGTATTTCATCTGCTCCTAGATAAGCAAGAACATCATTCTTAGTTGTAGTTTCATCAAAATTTGCTCCTGTTAAAATATTATAATCTAGTTCTTCTTGTTTCTTTACAATGTCACTTTCTTTGTTTATAGAAATAATCTTATCTACTAATGCTCCTGTATAATAAATAGCTGCTTGATTAGTAAACATTTCTTTATCTTCTTTACCTCTAATGATGGCTTTTATTTTAACTGTTATACTATTTTCACTATTGTACATTTTCTCATAATCAGTGTCAGGTATGAAGTTTGCTCCTAATTGTTTATAATAATCATTATTAATAACTAATTTTATTTCTTTATTTAAAATATCATTAAATGAGATATTTTTAGTTGAATCAAAACCTAAACTTTCAATTAATGACTTATCGACACCATTTTTTGAATCTATCGCTAAAATTAAACCTATTTCTTTACTATCAATACTACCTGCTAGTACATCATAATTATCTTCCACTACACCAGTTTCTTTTTCACTAGTTCTAGTGGGAAATAATTGATATGACATACTGTTCGACATATCTATTTTTTTATAATTATTATCTTTATCCACAGTCACTAGATTAAGACTTGTCTTTTTAAGATATGATATTCCACTCAAGATATTTTTATCAATACTATCTATGTAATTTAAATAATCAGAAGTAATATTATTAGTATGAATCATTTTTTCCACAACCGATTCTGTTGGTTTTACTACCTTTTCATTTGGATATTTATCTTTCTTATCAGTATTAGTTTGCATTTGTTCTTCAAGAGTTGATTCATCCATTTGCATAGCTTGACTACTAATAGTTATTGGCATTTGTGATAAAGTGCTTTTCTCAAATTTATCTATTTGAAGTTGAAAGCCGTTTGATAAAGATAGAATTAAAGCAATACCAATTATTCCAATCGATGCTGCAAAAGCTGTTAAAAAAGTTCTACCTTTCTTTGTTTTTATGTTATTAAAAGATAAATGAATTGCTGATAAATAACTTAATACTGTTTTTCTAATATGAACTTTACCAAGATTTTCTTCTTCACTATTAATAGGATTTGAATCTGATAAAATTTCTCCATCTTTAAATTCTATTATTCTATTAGCATAGTCTTTAGCAAGCTCTGGATTGTGAGTTACCATTATTACCAATTTATCTTTAGCTATTTCTCTAATAAGATTCATTATCTGAACACTAGTAGCAGAGTCAAGCGCTCCAGTTGGTTCATCAGCAAGAATTATATCAGGGTCATTTACTAAACTTCGAGCAATAGCTACTCTTTGCATTTGACCACCACTTAATTGATTTGGTTTTTTATAAGCATGATCTTTTAAGCCGACTTTTTCTAAAGCTTCTAAAGCTTTTTCTTTCTTATTTTTTCTTTTATAGCCAGATAAAGTTAAAGCCATTTCCACATTTTCTAAGACACTTATATGATTTATCAAGTTATAAGACTGAAAAATAAAACCAACACAATTATTTCGATAACTATCCCATTCTGTTGCTTTAAACTTTTTTGTACTTTTTCCATTAATAATTAAATCACCAGAATCATATCTATCTAAACCACCAATTATATTTAGTAAAGTGGTTTTTCCACTACCTGAAGGACCAAGAATAGCAACAAACTCATTTTTTCGAAAACTTAAATCCACGTTTTTCAAAGCATGTTGAACAAAGTTACCAGTTTTATAACTTTTATTTATATTTTTTAATTCTAACATAATTCACCTTCTCTTTATAAGTATATCATTATATTACCTAAAATTTTCTCAATTGCAAAAGAAAAAACTGTTTTCCACAGTTTTATAAGTATTCTTTTAGTTTATCCACAGTTTTCTGTTGAAACTTTAAAAAGTCTTCGGCTAATTTTTTATCTTCTTTATTAGCTTCTTTAGTAAAGTCTTTGATTTTCTTTTCCATTTCAATAGATCCCATTGATACCCCTTTAATTAACATATCAGCTATAGCAGCATCGCTATTATCTTTCTTTACTTCCTTACTAATTCCCATAGTGGACATCATCTTGGCAATAAGTCCGTCTTCTTCTAGTTTGATATTTTCTTTTTTTAGTTCTTCCTTCGCTTTACTTTTAAATTCTTGATATTCTTTTAAAATATCTTCTGCTAAGCCTTTAATCTTATTATCTCTTTCTTTGAGTTCTTCTAATAAGTGCTCCATCGTATAACTTCCCATCGAAGCATCTTTATATATATGTTCTAATAATTCATTTGTTTCTTTCATAATTATTCTCCTTCTATTTTTTCTTGTTCTTCTAATAATGTCTGATACTTTTCTGTGACTTTTATCTCTCCTGCTTCTTCTAGTTTGTAAAAACCACATCTAAACATAACTTCAAATGTTTCTCTTTGTAGATTTAACAACTTATCATACATTTCTTTATATTTACTAAACAATTCTTCATTACTCACTTCTGTTAAAGCTACTGTATAATCTTTAACCATAGCTTTTAGAGTTGTTAATAAGTCACTTATATAATCTTTATCATTTAGTTCTATTCCTTCTTCCACTTCTATCATAGTATTAGATATTTCTTTATTCATGACTTCCTCCTTCATTTAGAATATCTAGTATGATATTCATATTTTCTTTAAAAGTATCTCCTGCTTTTTCTATTGTTTCTTCTATTTCTAGATTATTTATCATATCAATTGAATTAATCATTTTTTTATAAGCTAGATAATTCCAATTAAACATATCTTCTAAATAATCTAAATCTTTTGTAGAAATAATAGTTGGTACTTTTTCATAATTCATTTTTATCACCTTCCACTATTATTATTGATAAAGTTTTTATTTTTATACAAAAAATATCAGTTGTAAGCAACTGATACTAAACACCTGTCTTAGGTGGAATTATTTCATCACTTGGTTCTTCATCTACATTAATAATTTCTATTTCTTTTGGTTGTTCTTTTGTTAATTGAAATTCAATATAAGCACTAAATTCATAGTTCATATAAGCATTTGTAGTATATGGTCCGTTTATATAGAAGTTCATTGTTGTTAAACTATTTTCACTTGATGGATTAATTGTTCCTAAATCTTTTGTAAAGTAATCATTACCTAATTCTCTATTTCGCATGTAACTTCCAATTGCCGATAAATTACTTGTTTTATAATCATATTTTTCATCACCAAACAAGACACTAAATAATACATTGTACCAATAGTCGTAACCAAGTTCTGCCACTTCTAAATTGCTTTCTTTGATAGGATAGTTATTTCCATTAAATAGTTCACTCACTACGTTTGCTGGTAAATCTTCTAGGTTAGTACACTTTAGATTATATTTATTATTATAGAAATCTAAATAATATTTGTTTAATTCTTCTATTCCTTTGTAACCTTTTTGTTGTAATTGATTTCCTAATGCTTCATCTGTTAACATATCTTTCTTGATACTTTTCTGATATAGAGCTCTTAATGCTGAATTTGCTGTTCTATTTGGTCCAAAAGTTCCAGCTATTACTTGTCCATCAAAGCCTTTACTATTTTCTAATTTTTCTTCATAATTACTAATATCCATCGTTGATAAGATAAAGCTTTTATCTTTATATAAATATTTATTATTTGATTTATTTATTATTTGAATATTAACTTTAATTCCATCTCCTGGAACATAACCATCACTTTCACTAATTGCTTTAAAGATGCTTGGTACTATATTTATAGTATCTTCATTATAATCTTCTGGTATTGTATAAGTTGCAGTTACCGAATCAATAACTTTTCTTGATATATGTACATCTATATTTTCCACAATTCCTGTGGATAAAACTTTTTCTGTCTCTTTTGTTGTTTGATATTTACTTAAGTTTTTTGCAGATACTGGCATACTACTTATCAGTAACATTAATGTTACCAAACTCATAAAAAATAATTTTTTTATCATATTTTCTCCTTTAATTTTGCCCCAATCACAAGATACTGTCCATCCTCATCTTGGGAACAAGTTTGTAGTATTAATATTTTATTTGTTTCATCTATATTTATACCTGTATCATATATAGATTTTTTCTTTAATTCTTCTAAGTGACTTTTAAATTTTTCATCACTAAATGCCAATCTTGTGTAAAAATAATCTTCTTTCAAGAGCATAACTGTAAATATTTGATAAATTTCTTTTTTGTCCGGATAAGTTAATTCTATATTAGGATGATTTATTAGAAATGATTGTTTTTTATATCCTAGTAATTTTGTAAACGGAATATCTACAGTTGAAGAACTATGTCCATAAATAATTATTTTCCTTGTATTGTTAAGGTCTATTCGATAATCAACAAATAAGCTTCCACCAATAAATTTTTCTTTTTTATTATTATGATTCATATAAAATTCATTATCAGTTGTTTGCATTACTTTTTCATTTTGAATTAAATCATTTATTGATAATGTTAATTTTTCATCTTGATTTTTCTCTTCTTCCTTAACTGTGGCAGTGGTGTTTATATCTGTAGCTTGGACATTAGTGGCTTGTTTTTCCACTTGAGGAGTTTCTTTAACTCTATCAGGAATCATAATTATTAATAGACATATTATTATACTGACAACTGCTACTTTTTTTCTCATCTTCCCTCCTTTTTTTTAATATAACAGCTAGGATGAGAAACTTTTGTCGAAAGAAAAAAATTAATCTATAAAGACTAATTTTTAGTTACTAATTTATATATTTCATTATGTATAGTATTAATATCTTTCATTTTACCATTTTCACTACATTCTATTATATTCCAAGAAAGGTACTTTGCTACAAACAAGGAATTATCATATATTTTTTTCATGTGTTTAGTACTTTTTTCATAAATATCATTTGCTATACCATCATTATCTATTCTTTCTGTACGAAGTTTATTCACTAGTTCAAATGGTGCCGTTAAAAAAATAACCATATCTGGTTTCTTTATACCCAGTTTATTATATTCATAATCACTAGCATAGTCGATAAATTTTTTTCTTTCTTCTATATTGTCAAAAAATGCTGATTGATAAATTAAGCTTGAAGTAGTATATCTATCTAATAACAAGGTATCACCTTTCTCATAAGCTGTTTTTAGTTTTGTATACCAAGTAATCGCTCTATCACTAGCATAAAGATTGTTTATAAAATAAGGACTTAATTCATCTAATTTACCATAGTTTCCTTTTAGATATTCCTCAACACCTTTTCCTTGATAAACATTATAACTTGGAAAGTGATGTGTTGTTACTTTATTTTTATCAGCTAGCAAGTGTTGATAAAGCAATTCGTATTGAGTTGTTTTTCCTATTCCATCACATGCTCCTTCGATAACAATTATTTTTCCTTGATTCATTCTTATTCCTCCAGCCATTTTATTGTTTTCATTAATTATTATAGGAAATAACAAAATAATATACAACCATTTTATCTTAAAAAAATCTTTCCTAAAATTTTTTAAGATTTTTCTAATAACTAGTGCTTCGTTTGGGTATTCTTCTAATTACCTTTATTTTCATTTATTATAATCAACACAACTAGTAGTAATAGTTTTTGGAGTTTGACTAGATATTTTATAAAAGCCACAACATCTTACCAATAAATCTTCCATTCCTAGTTCTTCAATGTCTTCTTCATAGTTTTCAAACAATCAATATAAATTGCCATTTCCTTGATACATAAATGTTAAATCTTCTTTCAATGAAATATTTTTTGTTTTTAGATATGTTTTTTTACTGTAACTTTTCCTTATTTTCTCAACTCAAATACAAGATATTTTTCTATATATTATTATATTTTTTTAACATAAGCTCCATCTATTTTGCAATCATACGTTGTTATACTCTTATCACTTAAAAAATCTCCTTCATAATTAATAAAAGGATTAGGTAAATCATTAATATCAGCCCATATTAATTCATCACATTTATCTTGTTCTACTATTGATGGAACACCTTGATATTTTGATATTTCAAAGTAATAATTAATGTATGGTTCTAATTTCTTTCCATCAATTTCAAAATAATTTCTTCTTAATACTACATAACTATTAGTTATGTCTTTAGGATTAATTTCAATATTTAATTCTTCTTTGGCTTCTCTAACTAGAGCTACATACTGATTTTCACCTACATCGATATGACCTGCTGGAAGAGCATAATATCCAGACCATAATTTGGTTCCTTTTCTTTTTTGTATTAATAGTTTATCATTATTCATTATTATCATATGGACAGCACTTTTAAACATTTCTTTAATTTGAGACAAGCCTCTTTCTCACATTAATTAGTACTTATTAAATTTAAAAAAACTACTCTCATTAATTCGAAAGTAGTAATATGTTATCTCGAAATAATCGAGTTTAATACTTATTTGGTGGAGATGAGGGGTATCGAACCCCTGTCCAAAAATAGAGCTACATAAACTTCTACAAGTTTAGATTATTTATTAACTTTGAATTATAGTAAAGAAACAATCAACCAAACTACAATTCTAGTCTTATAATATTCAGTTATTTACTAAGACGATAAATAACTATATCTTACTAAAATAAACCGTACAATCTTAACGTAAGAAATTAAGAAAGACAGCGTACAAGCCTATTCTTAGGCAAATGCTAAACTAGTGTTTCCACCAAAGTTTGCAAGTACATTTTTAATTTTGTTTCCAGTTATTCTGGTTTAATCTGTGACGTAGATAACTCGACTTGCTATCTATGCTCTACTATTCCTGTCGAAACCAAGACATCCCCAAGTAGCTATATTATATCATATTAAACTTTAGTTGTCTATTAGTGATACTTTATTTGTTTAGCTATATCTCTATTAATATCTCGTTCTTTTATTGTTTCTCTTTTATCGTAATTTTTATTACCACGACATACACCAAGCTCTACCTTTGCTCTTCCTCTTACAAAGTATACTTTTAGAGGTATTAATGTATAGCCTTCTTGTTCTACTTTAACTGCTAATTTTTTTATTTGCTTTTTATGAAGTAATAACTTTCTACTTCTTGTCTCTTCGTGATTAAATAAATTACCTTCTTCATATGGTGCAATATACATATTAACTAGAAAAACTTCATCATTTTTAATTCTGGCATAACAGTCTTTTAGATTAGCACTACCTTTTCTAATTGATTTTATTTCTGTTCCTTTAAGAACAATTCCACACTCTAATGCTTCATCAATAAAGTAGTCATGTCTTGCTTTTCTATTTAGTATTTCCACATTTATCACCTCTATATATCTTTCATTTTTACCTTATCCGTCTTTGATAAAACAACATTTTTATAAGTATTATAGTACTCTTTGTATCCTGGTAAAATATCATCATTTAATTCACTATATGGATAAACTAAGAAATTTCTTTTTCGTGGATAAGCAGCAGAATAAGTATAAATGAGTTCTGCTTCTGGATTTTCAAGACTGATAGTAGTATTATCTTTTTCCACAGTTTTGTGAATATTTACATTTACCATTAATCCAGTCAAGCGTTCCACTCCTATCTGATCAGAAATAAAATTTCCCAGTGAGTATATTACCATTGTTTTTCCAATAAATTCAATTGGTTCTACCACATGAGGATGACTTCCTATGATAATATCAACACCAAGATTTGATAAATAGTTGGCTATTTCCACTTGGGAATCACTTATTCCTTTGGAATACTCAGTACCCCAGTGCATTGCTACTATTATAACATCAACTTCATCTTTTACTCTTTCAATATCATTTTTAGCTAGTTCTTCACTATAAACATTATTTAAATATTCTTTACCAGTAGGTGTTTCTAAGCCATTTGTCCAAGTAGTATAGGAAAAGAAAGCATATTTAATTCCATTTATTTCTTTAATTACTTTTTTATCTCTATCTTCAAAAGAGGTATAACTCCCAGCTGTTAAAACATTTGGCTGCTTACTCCAGTAAGATAGGGAATTTAATACACCTTGTTCACCTTTATCCATTGTATGATTAGTAGCAAGAGAAACTAAGTTAAAACCAGAATCAATGAAGGCATCTCCAACTTCATAAGGAGAATTAAATCTTGGATAGTTTGATAGACCTAATTCTACTCCACCTAAAACTGTTTCTTGATTGTAATATTCTAAATCATACTTACTAGCAATTGGTTTTATTTTTTCTAGCATAGGTTTAAAATCATAACTACCATCAGTTGTTTTAGCATCCATATAAATAGTACTATGGATAAGAGCATCTCCCACCATAAAAAGTGAAGCTGACATTTCTTTTTTTGTTTCTTTCTTTTCTTCTGTTGCTGTTCTAATCGGTTCTACCACTTTGCTTTTCTGATTATTTTTAAAATAAAGGAAAGCAGCAAGTAAAAAGATTAAAATAATCATTATTACTCCTAAAATTGCTATTGTTACTTTGCTCTTTTTTTGCCTACTTTCCATATAAAATCACCTAAATCTTTTTAACAATTTTAAAATCTATAGTTTTTGCTTGTTTATTAGCTGCTACTACTTTAATTCTTACTTTTTCACCAATTGTATAACGTATATTTGTTCTTTCACCAGTTAAAGTCATTCTCTCTTCATCATAAACAAAATAATCATCTAATAATCTAAGAGGTACTAGTCCTTCTATTAAATTATCTAATTGAACAAACATACCAAAACTCATAACAGAAGAAATCATTCCATCATATTCTTCACCAATATGACTTTCCATATATTCAGCCATCTTCATATCTTCCACTTCACGTTCACAATCAATAGAGGCACGTTCCATTGCAGAAGAATGATCTGCCACAAATATCAACTTTTCTTCCCAATGATGAAGAGTTTGAGGAGACATATCATGATTAAATAAGTAAGTTCTTAATAATCTATGAACAGTTGTATCTGGATATCTTCTAATTGGAGACGTAAAGTGGGTATAACAAGGACTAGCTAAACCATAATGCCCTAAATTCTGTGGTAAATAAATAGCTTTTTGCATACTTCTTAATAATAAGCTCGATAGAATAGGAAATTCTTTTTTATCTTTTAAACTATTCAAAATATGTTGAACAGTAGTTGGTTTATTATCTTTGATATTTCCAGTAATATGATAGCCAAGATTACTAACAAAAGCCAAGAAACTTTGAATTCTTTCTTGTTTAGGATACTCGTGTACACGATAGATAAATGGTAAATTCATATAGAAAATATGGCTTGCAACACATTCATTAGCAGCAATCATAAAGTCTTCTATTAAATTTTCGCCAAGACCTCTTTCTCTTAATACAACGTCAGTTGGTTTACAGTTTTCATCTACTAATATTTTAGGTTCATCAACATCAAAGTCAATATAACCACGTTTGGTCTTTGCTTTTCTTAAAATTTGTGCCAACTCTTCCATTGTTCTTAAATCATCAGCAAACTCTTCATATCCTTCTGGAATAATATTTTTTTCTATTATGCTATTAACCTTTTTATAAGTCATTTGCTTTCTTGATTTAATAACGCTTTCAAAGATATCATAATCAACTAATTTTCCTTGATTATCATACTCCATAACACAGCTTATTGCTAAACGGTCGACATTAGGATTTAAAGAACAAATACCATTTGATAACTCATGCGGTAACATTGGAATTACTCTATCTACAAGATAAACTGATGTTCCCCTATCCATTGCTTCTTTATCAAGTGGACTTCCTTCTTTAACATAGTATGAAACATCTGCTATATGAACACCTAATAAATAATTACCATTTTCTTTTTTATCTATACTAACAGCATCATCAATATCTCTTGTATCATCACCATCAATAGTAAAAATTACTTTATCACGTAAATCTCTTCTTCCCTTCATATCAGCTTCTGATACTTCCATTGGTAAAGTTTTTACTTCTTCTACCACATCTTCTGGAAAACTACTATTTATATGATATTTTTCCACAATAGATAAAATATCAACACCTGGATCATTTTTATGTCCAATAATTCTTAAAATTTTACCTTCTGCCTGATGATTACTAATTCTTTTAATTATTTCTACTACTACTTTATGTCCATCTACAGCATTTAAAGAATTTTCTTTACTTATTAATATTTCTAGATTAACTTTATCTTCATCTAATTTTACTTTTCCAACATTTTTATAAAAGTTAATTTCTCCAACAAAAGTATTAGTTTCGTGCTTTAATACTCTAATTATTCTACCTTCTAGACGGCCTAAATCTTTTTTAGAAGTTAATTCTACAATTACATAATCACCATGAATAGCTCCATTCATATTATCAGCACTAATATAAACATCCTCAGTTAATGAATCAACATCTACAAAACCAAAACCTTTTTTATTTGAGTGTAAATATCCTTTTAATAAGTGACTATCTTCGAATAACATATATTTATCTTTATTAGTATGATAAATACTTGTTTCTATTTCCATCTCATTTAAAATAGATAATAATTCTTCTAAGTTACTAGTACCTAGTTCTTCTTCTAATTCAAAGACTGTTAAACTTTTTCCTTTTTCTTTTAATATCTTTAGTATTCTTTCTTTCATATGTACCTCACTATAATCTTATTGTACCACATTAGTACTAAATTAAACTATTATTTTTGAGTATCAACTTTCATTTCAAATAGAATATTTCTTAATTCCATTGCACGTTCAAAGTCTAATTCTTTAGCAGCTTTCATCATTTCTGTTTCTATTCTTTCGATTTCGTTTAATCTTTCTTGTTTAGTTAATTTCTTAGTTTTCTTCTTACTAGTCTTATCTATATTACTTACTACTTCTCTTATTTCCTTGACAATAGTTTTAGGAGTTATATTGTGTTCTTTATTATATTTATCTTGAATAGTTCTTCTTCTTGCTGTCTCATCAATAGCTTTTTGCATACTATCCGTTATTTTATCAGCATACATAATAACGTGGCCATCTTTATTTCTAGCACAACGACCTATCGTTTGAATTAAGCTTCGCTCGCTTCGTAAAAATCCTTCTTTATCAGCATCCAAGATAGCTATTAATGACACCTCTGGTATATCAATTCCTTCTCTTAAAAGGTTTATTCCAACAACTACATCATATTTACCAATTCTTAAGTCATGAATAATTTGTAAACGCTCTAAAGTTTTAATTTCCGTATGTAAATAAGCTACCTTAATATCAACATCTTTTAAATAATTAGTAAGTTCTTCTGCCATTCTAATTGTTAAAGTTGTAATTAAAACTCTTTCATTTTTTTCTTTTCTAATTCTTATTTCTTCTATTAAGTTATCAATTTGTCCTTCCGATTCTCTTACTTCGATAGTAGGGTCAAGTAGACCTGTCGGTCTAATGATTTGTTCAACATAATCACCATCTGTTTTTAGAAGTTCATAATCTCCTGGTGTAGCTGATACGTAAATTGCTTGATTTATCTTCTTTTCAAACTCTTCATATTTTAATGGTCTATTATCTAAGGCACTCGGAAGCCTAAAACCATAATCGACAAGATTCATCTTTCTAGCCCTGTCACCATTATACATTCCTCTTACCTGTGGTAAAGTAACATGTGATTCATCTACAATTAGTAAATAATCATCATTAAAGAAGTCCATTAATGTGGTTGGAGTTTCTCCTCTTTCTCTACCAGCCATTGGGGCAGAATAGTTTTCTATTCCGTGACAGAAACCAGTCTCTTCTAACATTTCTAAATCATAATTTGTTCGTTGTTCTAATCTTTCTGCTGCTAGTAATTTATTTTCCTTCTTTAGTTCCTCTAATCGTTCTTTTAATTCACTTTTTATTCTTTTAATAGCAGCTTTTAATTTTTCATCACTCACTACAAAGTGACTAGCAGGAAAAATACTTATTGTCTTTTTATTAGTAACAATTGCTCCTGTTAAAACGTCTATTTCACTTATTCTATCTATTTCACTACCAAAAAACTCAATTCTATAACCAGTTTTATCTTGGTTAACTGGTATTATTTCCACTATGTCACCTCTTACTCTAAAAGTTCCACGATGAAAGTCAAAATCATTTCTTTCAAATTGCATTTCTACTAGTTTAGCAAGAACTTTATCTCTTTCAATTTCATCACCTATACTAAGAGTTAACATTTTATTTTGATATTCTTCTACTTCTCCAATACCGTATATACAAGATACTGATGCTACAACTATAGTATCTTTATAAGTTAAAAGTGAAGATGTAGCTTCGTGACGCAATTCATCTATTTCATCATTTATGGATGAATCTTTTTCAATATAAGTATCAGTACTAGGAACATATGCTTCAGGTTGATAATAATCATAATAACTTACAAAATAACAAACATGATTATTAGGAAATAATTCCTTCATCTCAGCATATAACTGACCTGCTAATGTCTTATTATGTGCAAGTATTAAAGTTTGTTTATTGGTTCTTTGAATAACATTTGCCATAGTAAAAGTTTTACCTGTTCCTGTAGCACCTAGTAATACCTGTTCTTTTACTCCAGATTCTATTCCTTTAACTAATTTTTCTATCGCTTGTGGCTGATCTCCACTTGGTTTAAATTTTGATACTAATTCAAACATATCTTTCCTCCTCATCTTTATTATAAACAGTTAATATATATTTTTCCCCATTTCTTATGAATTATCTATATTATAATTATCAAATATACGTTCGTCAATAGTTTTTTTACAAAAAGAAAAGAGTAACTTCTTTTATAAAGTCTTACTCTTCTTTACATTTGACATTCTTTCTTTTATCTCTTTCATCTTCGCTTCATTTGGTTCAAAATGTTGCCAATCACAAGACCATTCATCACTCTGTAATGGCCATACTCCTCCACATTCATAACCAACACTATCAAATACTTTACAAATAGAATCATTAAGAGTAATAATATGTTTATTTTCTTTGGCTTTTTCTTCTCTATCAACTAACAAGTTTTTCTCATAAGCAGTTAATAAACTATCATCAAATGTTCCATCACTATTTCTTGGTGTATATGGATTATCTAATGGATTAATATCAATAGCAAGTCCATAAGCATGATTTGATAAAGTAGTTCTATTAGGTATCGTTCTATAACAAAAACTACTACTATTATTACTTGCAACGCTATTTCTATCAGTAGTTACACCATCTTTATCCCAAAAATCATCTATTAAACACATAGAATTGATTTGATACTTTAATAAGAATAAATTAGAAAATACTTCTCGTACTTCATCAATTATTACTTTATTAACAATCATCTCACCTACTACTACATCACACTCATAATTATAATGTACCATCTTAATATATGTTAAATCATCAAGAGATATGTCATCATTCGTTTGATAACTCTTTCCATTTATTCTTTGATAAACATCATCATTTTCTTTTATATCTTTATTTTCAAAGATAAACTCCTTAGAATTTACTTTTTCTCCAATTTTTAAATTATCTAACATATTTCCCTCCTAGGTATTTTATGTTAATTATTAAGATTAATTGTAATTTTATCGACATCTTTGTTAAATTCCCGATAACTTACTCCACAAGTGTCAAACAATCTCCTAGAAGCGATACAACCATCTGTATCTTTATATTTATTATCTAGGTATATTACTTCTTTTATTCCTGATTGAACTATCGCTTTAGCACACTCATTACAAGGAAATAATGAAGCATATAATTTAGATCCTTCTAAATCCCTTTTGTTTCCTCTAAAGTTTAATATAGCATTTAATTCAGCATGACAAACGTACATATATTTAGTATCTACTGGTTTACCTTCTCTTTCCCAAGGAAAATCTTCATCATCAAAACCATTTGGTGCTCCATTATAACCAATTGATAATATCCTATTGTCGCTACTTACAATGCAAGCTCCTACTTGTGTTGAAGGATCTTTACTCCTTAATGATGATAGTTTAGCAATACTCATAAAATAAGTATCCCATGATATATAATCTTTTCTTTGCATTTACTACTTCACTTCCTTTTTATATAATTTTTTATTTTTTTCTTTTAAAACAACTCGATAACTTTTATCATTCTTTAAATAATAGTATAAAGAGTCATCATCTTCTACTATAATATAATCAAAATCATATTTTTGCAAAAATTTTTTATAATTAATTGTTCCTTTCTTAACTTTGCAAGCCTCATCAAAAATATCTTCTTTTCCATTATTCTTTTTAATAAATATTTCTGCTCTACTATCCATATATGGACGATAGCCACTATATTCAAAGTAAGAACCATTATTATAATCAGCATAAAGTTTTATGTCTTTATTAGCATATTTATCAAGATAATCAATATATTTTTGATTATTGTTTTTCAAATAGTATTTATTATTATTTATATTAATACCTAAAATCAGCAAAACTATTACTATTTCTGAGATATATAATTTGATAGGTATTTCCTTAGCAGCTGTTTCTTCAAATGGTAAATAAATACTAAGATAAGGTAAAACACAAGCATAGAAGATACTTATATTTCGAAAATTAGAGAAAGCCATATAAATTATTCCAAAGCTCAAAAATATCTGTCTTATAGTTGGTTTCTTTTTACTAAAAATCATAAAACTTAATAATATAAATATTGATACTAAAAAGAAATGATTAGGTAAGTCTAAAGGTTCTTTGAATGTCAAATTAGACATTTCTATTATTTCTTTGTTAATAATATCAACTCCATAGGAAGTAAGAGAGTAAAACATATTCTTTACACCATAAGGATTAACAAAACCAGCTAAAAAAGATATAAATAATATTACTATTAGTTTAGATATTCTTTTATCGTGTTGTTTATAATATAAGTAGAAAAGTTCTACTAGAAAGGGCATACTAAATATGAATAAACATAACCACATCGAAGCATGAAAGTTAATTAGTAATAACGATACTACTGGTAACATATAAATAGCTTTACTATTTTTCTTTACAAATAATTCTAATATATAGATGATAATAATAAATAGTAATAAGCTATATAGAAATGGCCTTGGTACTAGGAAGAATATTTGCAATAATATATCAATAACACAAACAGTTATTACTGAGTTAAAAACTTTGTTATCAGTTATTAACATACATAATTTGTATAGAAAATACATTATTAATAAGTTAACACCAAATACTAAGAGAAATAATCCTGTCCCCCCTAGGACTTTATAAACAGAATAAAACGATACTGCCGATAACCATTGTTGCATTACAAATGATAAGTTACTATGCATCGATAAAAAATCATATTTAGGAAAACCACTAGTTAAGACTTTTCTACCATAAGATAGTAAAAACCAAACATCACTTTCTTTATTACTATAAGTATTAAGCATAACTACAATAGGTAAGAGAAAATATAAGTAACATAAATATTTACTTGGTTTATATTTTTTAAACATCTAAATCACCTACTTTTTCTTATATAAATAGCTATTTTCTACTTTTAGTATTTTTTCATATGATTTATTATCTTTTAAATAATAATAAAGTATCTCTTTATTACTAACTACTAAGTAATCAAAGTCATATTTTGCTAAAAATTTTTCTGGTTTTAATTTTCCTCTCGCTAGCTTATAGCATTCATTCATTACATCATATTTTTTATTATTGGCTTTAACAAAAACTTCTACTCTTCCATCCATATAAGGATGATATCCATCAAATACATAATAAGAGCCATTATCGTTATTAGCATAAAGTTTTATATCTTTTGTAGCATTTTTATCAAGATAATCAATCGCTTTCTGATGAGGATTTTTCAAAGTATAGCTTCCTGTTGCAATATTAACTATTAATATAGTTATAACTATTGTAGAAGTTATCATAAAATATTTACTATATTTTCTTTTATCATCTTCTAGGTCACTATTTTCAAAAGGAAGATAGTTACTATAAAATGGTAAGGCACCAATACAGAAAAAACTTAAGTTTCGAAAGTTTCGTAAAGCCATATAAAATGTTCCAAAAATAAGTAATACTTGATGAATAGAGGCTTTCTTCTTTATTGACATATAAATATTTAAACCAAAGAAAGTTATCAGTAAAACGTAATAAGCAGGAGATAAAACACCACTAAGTGTAAATGGTGACATTTCCATTACAGTTTCATTTATCGCTTTTATACCATAACTAGATAAAGCATAAGTCATACTATTAATTCCATACGGGTTAATAAAGCCTACTAGAAAGGATATAATTAATAAAATTATCAATTTAACTATTTTTTTGTCTTTCTTTAATAAAAATTCTGCTACAAATGGCATACTAAAAATAAAGAAACAAAGCCACATCGAAGCATGTAAATTTATTAATAGTAATGATAAAAGAGGAAGTAGATAGATGCTTTTTTTATTTTCTTTTCGATATATTTCAAGGATATAAATAAGTAATATAAATATCAAAAAAGTAAATATTTGTGGTCTTGAAGTAATGAAGTAAGTTTGTAAAAGAATATCAGTAACAGAAGCAGTTATAACAGAATTGAATGTCTTATTTGAAGATATTTTCATACAAAGTTTATAAAGAAAATAAATAATTAAACAGTTCACAATGAATACTATTAAATATATTCCTACTCCTCCTAAAGCTTTATAAGAAAGGTAATAAATTATATCAGATAACCACTGTTGAACTACTAAAGAAAAATTACTATGCATTGATAAAATATCATTATGTGGAAAACCATTTTTTAATATATATCTACCATAACTTAAGATAAACCAAATATCTCTTTCTTTAATAATTATTATCATTGTAGAAAGTAGTACTGGAATAAAAAAGTATAAATAAGATAAATATTTACTTGGTTTATACTTCTTAAACATTATTTTTCCTCCTGATATGATTTATCAATGTTTATATTCCATAATTCATCTAGATTATGTTCGCCATTTTTAATCATTCTACCACAAACTATACCACTATAAATTGAATGGTCCATATTATTATAAGAGTGTGTACCATTTCTACCAATACAATATAAATTATCTATCTCATTTAAATAGTTTCTTATTTTATCTATTTCTTTATAACTATCGAAATAAGCAGGATAAGCTTTCTTCACTCTAATAACCACTGAATCTAATACTTCTCCTTCAAAAAATTTCATCCTACTAAGTTCTTCTTTTGCCATAGCAACTATGTCCTTGTCTTTCATATTCCAAAACTCATCATTTTCATTACAGAAATACTCAAGTCCCATCCAGACAGTATTTACTGGATCTTTAACCATATATGGTGACCAGTTATTAAAGATTTGAATTCGTCCTAATTTTACATTTTTATCTTGAACATATATCCAGTTATCATTTACACTTCCATGAATAGTATTACTATCTTCTACTTTAAAAGGTGGTACTAAAAGTCCTACTGTTAAAAAGTCTCTATAAGGTAAATCACTTGCTAATTTAACTATTTTTCTTGGTACATCATTCATTTCAGAAATCAAATCTTTTAATGGCATAGAACTAACTAGAATATCACATTTACAAGTAATATATTTTTCATCTTTTAAATATACCACTGAAGTTAAATGGTTGTTATTCTTTTTAATCTTTACTACTTTGGCATCTTTAATTATTTTTCCATCTAAATTTTCGATTCTTTTAGCTAGAGTTTCATATAATTCACCAGGTCCATACTTTGGATAGTAAAACGATTCTATCAAAGATGTTTCTTTATTTTTATTTTCTAAATGAAAAATTCGTTTAAAGTAATCAATAAATACTTTGCTAATTGATATTCCTTTTACTCTTTGACTACCCCAACTAGCATCTATTTCTTTAGGAGCTCTTCCCCAGACTTTTGTTGTATATCCTTCAAAAAAGATAGAATATAGTTTTTTTCCAAATCTATTGATATAAAAATTTTCTAGATTAAATTCATCTAATTTATGAATTGTTGACTTTAAATAACTCATTCCACAAGCACAAGTAGTTGTAAAACCTAGATTGTTAATTGTTTTAAGATTAAAGTTAACGGGATAATCAAAAAATTTATGATTATAATAAATTCTACTTACCCTGTTTCTAATTAACATAACACTATCTTCTACTTCTGGATTACTTCCTTTTACTGGAAATTCTTTATCTGTTTTTAATAACTTGTCATCATAAGCAGGTTTGTTTTGTAATGGTAATAATTCAAACCAAAGTTTCTTTACTTCTTCATTTTTAGTAAAAAAACGATGTCCTCCAATATCAATTCTGTTATCTTTATAATTTACTGTTTTACTGATACCACCAACCTCTTTATCTTCTTCTAGAATAGTTACTTCTACATCTTTTACTGTTTTTAATATTTCATAAGCACAAGATAAACCAGCTGGTCCTGCTCCAATAATTACTACTTTCTTCATATTCTTTCTCCCTGTAATTAATACTCTTTTCTTAACTTAATTCTATCAAAGTGAAGATAAAATGTCACTAAAAAGAGCTATCTAAATTAATAGCTCTCGAATGCTTAATAATAATTAGAAAGTATAACCACCATCAACACCAATATTTTGTGAAGTGATATATCTTGCTTCATCAGTACAAAGGAATGCTGTCATATAAGCAATATCGATTGGTTCTTGTGGTTTTCCATTTGGTGTAGACCTATTAGAAGAGTTCCAAACATTTTCTCTATTACTTTCTTCTTGTCCAGCCATTTGATCTAAAATATCTTCCCACATATTGGTTCTAATAATTCCTGGACAAATACAGTTAACGTTAACACTATCTTTTGCAGCTTCTCTTCCTAAGCTAGCAGTTAAAGCTAGTACTGCAGATTTTGTACAGCTATAAACACTGAATCCTGCTGAACAAGCTTTAGCAGCTATTGATGACATATTTACTATTTTTCCATATTTATTAGGTCGCATAATAGCTAAGGCTTCACGACAAGAATAGATTGTTCCTTTAATATTTATATCTATTGTTTTATCAATATTTTCTAAACTTTCTTTATCTAATTCTCCCGTTAAACATACACCAGCAGAGTTAACAACGATGTCTACTGTTCCCCATTCTGTTACTATTTTTTCATACATTGCTGCTACTTCTTCATAATTAGTAACGTCTACTTGATATGCAATAGCATTTACACCATAATTTCTAATTTCCGTTGCTACTTGTTCTGCTCGTTCAGGTAACAAGTCTGCTACTAAAACATCAGCACCATTCTTAGCAAATAGTAAGGCGCATTCTTTTCCAAGACCACTTCCACCTCCAGTAACAAGTGCTTTTTTTCCTTTAAAATTAAATTCCATATCTTTAACCTCCCTATTATTAATTTTAACATAATTTGGGAAAGTTACTAATTATTTTTAATTTTCAGTGTAAATATTCGTCTACTTCATGCTTAAACCATATACTTTAGCTCGTTCAATAGTATTTAATTTACTTATTACATTAGCACTATTTTCTTTTTTAGTGTCTCTATATATAGACAAATCATAATTTTCCTCACTAAGTATAATATCTGTATTATCAAAATAAACTTGTTTTAAATCTACTTTTTCTACTTTACCAAATCTAAAAAATAAATTCATTTCTAAAGCAGTTGGTAAGGTATCACTTAAGTTTGAAAGTGATGGAACTACTATATCTAGTCCCCCATTTTGTTTCAATCTTGTAACATACTTATGCGCATGACCATGAAGTGTCAATACTGAATCAGTTGTTTTTCTTGGAATAGAATCTATGTGATGATACAAATCTATTTTTTCAGTTTTGATTGCTACTGTACTATTAGCAAAGCCACCAATTATAATATCATGACGATAATTGTTAACGGCTTTTATCAATGACTTAGCTTCTTTTAAGTAAGCTAAATAATCGTGATTTCCAGCAACTGCAAAAGTTAAGATATTTTTATCATGAGGATATTTTTTTATAAAATGCGAAATTTGTGCATCTACTGTACTATATTGTTTTTTACTTTTAGAAAAGCAGCAATCAATCATATCTCCAGCACATAAAATTATGTGAATATCATTTTTTACACAATATTCAAATGCTCTATCTACCAAATCAGGTCTTTCTAATTCGTTTCCAAAGTGTAAATCAGAAATTAGTAACATTTTAATATCATATTCTTCTTGTAATGAGTAGATAATATTTTCTGATGTTTTTATCTCATCATATTCTTCTGGTATTTTATATACTATTTGTCCATTGCTAAAATATTTCTTATTTAAATTGAAGCCCTTATTACTTAAAGCTAATATTTTATTATAGAGTTGTTTATTTGAAATATTTAATCTACCAGCAATTGTATTGCAAGTTTCTCTCTTATATAGTAATTTTATTAATTTTTGATAGTCTTTCATTTACATCTTCCTTCTTAGTAGTTATTATAAATTTTACAAAGAAAAAAGACAAGAATAATCTTATCTTCCATTCCACCATGCTCTAAGACCTGCTGGAAAACCAATATATTGTCTTGGATTGATTGTACTTCTTTCATAAGCAGCATAACTAGCACAACCACCACCAACGTTCCAATCACAACTAGTAACTTCTAAGTGTAAGTGAGCTCCAGTTGAACAACCAGTATTACCCATTCTACCAATCATAGTATTAGTAGTAACTTGCATACCAACACTTATATTTCCATAACTACCTAAATGAGCATAAGTTGAGTAAATATATCTACCGTTAACTAAATGTCTAATTTTAACTATCTTAGCATTACCATTACAACCATAGCGACACCAATTACCAGTTGTACAAGAATCCGAATAGATTTTGAAAATTACCCCATCAGCAATTGGATAAACCGGAATTGATCTATCATTTGAATTAGATAAATCGATACCTAAATGTCCTCCATAACCTCCCCAGTTTTGAGTTACATATCCACTAGTCATCGGTCTAAAGAAACCGTTTACAGAAGGAGGAATAGGAATGCTTCCACCACCATTACCAGTATTACTTCCACCTTGTGCTCTATCATGACGATATTGACAAGCATAAATGTCTTCATTAGAGCCACAACCTAACTTCTTGTAATAAGCTAAGTTTGCTTTGGCAGCTTTTAATTGCTCTTGAACTGATGGCATAGATTCTCTTATTGATTGCGTATCAGCATTTATTCTTTCTTTTTCACTTTCTAGTTTTGCTTTAATTGATTTAAATTCTTCTTTTTTAGCAGCTAGTTCTTTAGTTTTAGCTCGATTGGTTTTAATTAATTCATCTAATTCATTCATTACTTTTTGGTTATATTCGGTTAACTGCTCTACAACACTTAAACGATAAACCATTTCTGTAATACTTTCTGCTCCAAAAACATATTCTAAATAAGCATTATTTCCATTACTCACTTGTAAATATTGAAATAATTGTTTACTCTCTTCAGTTTTCTTTTCTATTTCATCATTTGATTTATCAATTTCTTCTTCCAATGACTTCATAGAAGTTTCTAAGTCACTTATTTGTTTTTCATAAGAAGCAATATTTTTCTTTATTTCTGCTACTTCTTGGTCATTTTTGGCAATTTTAGCTTCTTTTTCTTCCAAACTTTTAGTAAAGTTATTTACTTCATTTTCAAAGTCTTTTATCGTTTTAGCATTAACACTATAAGGTATTAAACTGGTCATCACTAACAGTAGGAAAAGACCTATCTTTTTCTTACTACTCATATTACACCTTTAAATACTTTCGAACAGCAGATGATGAACCTATCATACCTACTAAAATACCAATTATTAAGATTATTCCTGATACTATGTAAATAAACGGCTCAGGTTCTACTAGTTTAATTATTTCTGTATAGACATAACCATTTAGATGATTATATAAAGCAACATAACCAAAGCATACAGCAAGAATTGGAAGGATAGAACCAATACATCCTAAAATCATTCCTTCTACAATAAATGGTGTTTTAATAGCAATATTACTAGCACCTACTAATCGCATAATAGATATTTCTCTTTTTCTTGAAAAGATTGTTAATTTGATAGTGTTAACAATTAAAAAGACTGTTACTAGAATTAAAGCTATTACTACTCCATAAGCTCCTTTTTCAATAACACTGAACATACTAATCATTTTATCAACCCAAGCTTCACCATAATTAACAACACTTACTTGGTCTAGTTTTTTAATTTTCAATGCAGTATCTTTGATTTTTTCAACGTCTTTAACTTTTACTTGAAAAGTGTCTTTTAAAGGATTATCATCATCTTTCCAAGTAGACATTACTTCATTAAACACTTCATTTTCTTTACGCATTTCTTCTTTAACTGCATTTTTACTTTGATAAGTTAAACTTTCAACATTATTCATTTTTTCTAATTTTTGTTGAACATCTTTAACTTGATCCTCAGTTGTATTATTATTTAGAAATACTACTATCGTTAAGTCTTTTTCCATTTCTTTAGTAAAGTTTTCTACGTTAAATGTCAAGATAATAGCAACTGCTACAATTAATAGAGTTATTATTATACAAGATATTGATGCCAACGATAGAGAAAAGTTACGAAAAACTGATTTAAAAGCATCTCTGATACTTCTACCTAACATTCTGAAAAATCTCATTCTTCATACTCTCCTTTCTCTACGTGTTTTAATAAATGTCCATCTTTTAGAACTATTACTTCTTTTTTCATCTTATTAACAATATCTTTATCATGGGTTGCCATAATAATGGTTGTTCCACAAGACTTGTTAATTTGTTCTAAAACTTGCATTATTTCCATACTCATATCAGGATCCAAGTTACCTGTCGGCTCATCACATAGTAAAAGTTTAGGTTCGTTTACAATTGCTCTTGCTATTGCAACACGTTGTTGTTCTCCACCTGATAATTGGTCTGGATAATTATGTATTTTATGTTTTAAACCAACTAATTCTATCGCTTTTAATGTTTTCTTTCTGATTTCATCACGTCTTGCTCCTAAAACCTCCATAGTAAAAGCGACATTTTCATAAACAGTAGATTTTGGTAATAAACGATAATCTTGAAATACTATTCCTAGTTTTCTTCTTAGTTTATATACTTTTTTGTTTCTAAGCTTTAAAACATTTAGTCCACCAACAATTATTTCTCCCTTTGTTGGTTTCTCCTCACGATATAACATCTTTATAAATGTACTTTTACCGCTTCCACTACCTCCGATTACAAAGACAAATGAGCCTTTTTTTATGGAAAGAGATAAGTCATAAATTGCTGTTACACCATTTTTATATTGTTTGGTTACATTTTTAATTCTTATTAGTTCCATCTTATCCCACCTTATATTCACTTAATATTTTAGCATAGTTCGACTTTTTTTGATAGTGATAAATAATTTCAAAAGAAAAAAAGTGTTAAAAATAGAAACTTTTACACTTTAACTAGTAATTATTATTAATGATTTGTCTTTTCTTAATATTTTGTCCATTACTATTTTACTGGTAAGTAAAAGAAAGATAGCATATAAGACTTTAGTATAAGTAAAGTACACTCCTCCTAGTATTACTATTATCATATTAATAAATAAAGTTGTATTACTTAAAGGTATTTTAAAATATTTATAAAGTATTTGACTTATTATATTAATTCCTCCATTACTAAATCCTACTTTATACATAAAACCGTTACTTATCCCTAAAGAAATACCAATTATTAAACAGGTTAGTAATAAATCATTTGTTTTTATGATAATTATTTTATTAATGAATGAGGTAAGTGAAACAAAGAATGGATAGATAAATGTTGCTAAAAGACTTGCTATTGTTTGTTCCTTTGATAAAAGAATAGTACTTAAAAAAAGACAAATACTACTTCCAATAAAGATAATTATTGACGGAGCAATTTTTAAAAGATGATTAATAATAATTGCTATTCCGTTCATTCCTCCAGTTACTAATTTAATTGGGTATAAGAATAAATTAAAAATGATACTAGAAAAAAAGAGACAGATTATTAATACTCCATAGCGATATAGAATATTTTTCATCTATTCTCCTCCAAATACCTGATAAGCATCGGTTACTACAAAGAAAGCATCTGGATCTATTAGATGTATTCCTTCTTTGAATTTATAGTATTCCTTAGTTGGGATAACACTCATTAAAACATCTTGGTCTTTATCTTTATAACCACCTGTTGCTTCAAATTTAGTAACTCCGTGTTTCATTTCTTTTAAAATATATTCTTTTACCTCTTTGTCTTTCTTCGTTATAATGTAGAAAGCTTTAGCATCACTTATTCCTAGTAATACTCTGTCCATAGCCCAAGTAACTAGGTATAAAACTATTAAAGCATACATTAATTTATTAAATCCAAAAGCAAAAAATCCAAGTAGAACAATTAATCCATCAGTAAATATCATTGCTTGTCCCATTCCAATTTTTAACTTTTTAGAAATAATCATATTTAAAATATCTGTTCCACCAGTAGAAAATCCTGCTTTAAAGATAAGTCCTGCTCCAATGCCTTGAAGTAATCCTCCAAAAATAGCTACTAAAAGCATTTCGCTTTCATTAAAACTAACATATTTAGTTAAAAAACTTGTTAGATTAACAAAAATCGGAAATAATATAGACCCCAAGATACTTAGTCTTGTTTTTTCTCTGCCTAAAAATACATAAGACAGAATTAATAAAAATATATTAGCAATTAATATGACATAAGACTGATTAAATTTAAAGAAATGATTTAAAACTATTGATAAACCACTTACTCCACCAGCTACTATGTTATTAGGGGAATAAAATAGATTAAATGCTAATGCTACTAGTAAACAACCAAAGATAAACTGAACATATCTTTTTATTTTATCATGTTGATAAATATTACTAACGATAGTCTTAGGATTCATTTTTTGCTCCTTTCAAATATGCTTCCATAAATGGAGTTAAGTCTCCATCTAAAACTTTAGTGACATTACTTGTTTCGTATGATGTTCTATGATCCTTTACCATTGAATATGGGTGCATTACATAACTTCTTATTTGTGAACCAAATTCTATATTCATTTGCTCACCTTTTTCTTTTGCTAATTCTTGTTCTTTTTTCTGTTGTTCTAATACATAAAGTTTAGACTTTAGAACCTGTAATGCGGTCTCTTTATTCTGAATTTGACTTCTTTCATTTTGACAGGTTACTACTATTCCTGTAGGAAGATGTGTTACTCTTACAGCACTATCTGTTGTGTTTACTCCTTGACCACCTGCTCCAGTTGAACGATACACATCTATTCTTATATCTTTTTCTTCAATGTTTATATCTATATTTTTATCTATTTCTGGAGTTACATCGACACTAGCAAAGGAAGTATGACGTCTATTAGAAGAATCAAATGGCGATAATCTGACTAAACGGTGAACACCTTTTTCTTCTTTTAAATATCCATAAGCATAACTACCATCTACTTTGAATGATACACTTTTAATACCAGCTTCTTCTCCTGCTTGATAGTTATATAAGGTTACTTTATAACCTTTTCTTTCACAATATCTTAAATACATTCTATATAACATTTCTGCCCAGTCACAAGCTTCTGTTCCACCTGCTCCTGAGTGAATATCAATGGTACAAGAATTTTCATCATATTCGTTATCAAATAGTAAATATATTTCAAATTGATTAACTTTTTCTTCTAATTCTTTATAATCAGTTTCTAAAGTCTTTTCTAATTCTTCATCTTGTTCACTTGATAACAATTCTATCAAATCTAATGCATTTTTAGTATCTCCTTTATATGAAATTATATTCTCTAAAATTGCATTTATGTTGCTAAGATGAGAAAAGACACTTTCTCTTAATTCTTTATTATCCCAGAATCCTTCTTCTAGTTGTTTTTTTTCTAGTTCTTCTTTCGCTTTTACTTTTTTGTCACAGTCAAAGTAACCTCCAAAGTTCTTCTAGTTTTTTATCTATTTTTTCATAATTTTTCTTAAGTTCAGTTAATTCCATAAATTAATCTCTCCTTTTATTCACATTTTAGCAAATTATTATTTTTTAAGCAATTAAATGTATATTTTAATAAATATCACATATTCTATTAGTGGGAAGGGTTCACGAAGTAGTGAAGATTCCCATTATATATAGATGATACGTTTAAGTATCAAAAAAACAATGTAATCAAAAGATTAGATTGTTTTTTCCTTTATTTTAGTTTTAGTTGCTGCTACTAGTGATAACTCACTATCTAATGAAGAGATAATATCTTCTTTTTTTATTTTTGATAGATTATTTTGCAATTTATCACACTCGTCACGACTAGTAGTTTCTGTATACATTTTTAAAGATGGTAGTAGAATGATTGGTTCTTTACACGTACCTACTGTTCTTTTGATGTAGTCAAGTTGATAATCCTCTTTTACTTCATCTATTATTCTTAATGTTGGTATTAATAAACCTGTACTTTTATAGTAATCATTTTTAGATAGCTTTTGAACAAATAAAGCTTGTCTTTTACTTTTTGAATTATTGATAGAATCAGCTGCTTTCAACACTTGGTTTCTATCAAGAGTTTCTTGATCATATAATAATTCACTAATTCCACGAGCTTGATATTCTTCTTTACTTTCCAGTACTTTCTTGGCAAGTTCAAAACTAATATTTTCTTTATTTGCTAAAGAATTTAGTAATATATTTCTTTCAGCTTCTCTTTGAAAGCTTTCTTTTGAAGTTCTTAATAATATTATAGCATCTAATACTATATTCTTTTCATGAAGTGAAGAATTACATATAACATCTCGCATGCAAGTTAGTAAGACTTCATCTTCTACTCCTGACAAAACATTTGCATAATACATTATATCTTCTTTAGAAAGAAATGAATAACATAATAATTTATTAAGTCCTGCTGAATATTTATTTTCAACTAATTCTTTCAATTGTGATTTAGATAATTTTCCTTCTTGAACAGCTGAAAGTGACATCATTTCTAATATTCTATCAATAATAACTTTATCATTTGTTTCTTTAAGTAATTCTACTACTGTATCACTTTTTCCTTCTAAGTTAATTTCATATCCCATTAATTTCAATTTTTCTTTTACTTCTTCAAACACTTTAACCCTCCTAAAACAGCGTTTAAATTAGTATAGCACAATATTAGTGTTTTTTTACATTCCTTTTAATTTTGAAAACGAATTTGTTCCCTAGTAATTAAAGGATAATGAATTAAAGTACTACTATTTAAATCTTCTTTATGCATATCTACTGCAGTAATTTGATGATTATTATAAGTTGTATAGTAATATATTCCTTTATCCGTATTACAGCAAGACGTATATATTGTGATTTCAAATTTATTATTTCCCAAATCACAACAACCTCTTTGTTGGTCAACTGAATTTAAAATGTGAAAAAATTGACTGACGCTTGCTATTTCATTTTCTTCTGATAAAGAATTCATTTTAACAAATGCTACTCTAACAAAACGTGACATACTTGATAAATCTCCTGGTAATCCCAATGCTCCTAGGCCTCTACTATAGGTATCAAAGTTTAGTTTATTGTTAAAGGTATTTTCTTTATTTTTTGGAGACAAGCCACTATAATTATTTAAATTAAATAACTGTTTATCAAAGGTAGGATTATTTGTTAAGACACCTACTGGATTGTCATATATCTTAAGGCCCTCTTTTACTGATTCTAAAGTAATGCAATCTTCTTTATCAGATATAATCCAGTGCAATTGAGCAAGTGGTAATTCTTCACTAAAAGGCTCATTAGTAATATTTATTTTTTCTAATAGTTTTTTTACTTCCTTTACAGAAGAACAACTTCCTAATAAATAAGGAATTAACTCAAATTGAGCAATATTTTCTTTATTTAATTGTCTTTCGTTATAATAGGCATTACCTACGAAGTTTAATCCTGCTATTGCTAAACCTTCTTCATTAACTGCATCATAATATAAAGGATAATTATCTGAAATAAATGCCATTCCTATTATTGCGTAATGACTAGTCAAATTATTAATATTTCTAAATTTAAATTCATAATTCCTAGGAGTTATAGTAACCTCTTCTTTATAGGAGTATTCATAATCTAACGTTCTACCAAAATAAAAATCTTTTGTTTTATAAGTTGCAGCTGTGCACATATTTTTCCTCTTTTCTTAATAATTTCCACAAATAATAGCATTATTTATTACTAAATTTCGAATAAATCAATAAGTCTTGTATTACGTCATCTTTAGATATAAATCTATTACTTAATGTAGCCTCAAGTTTCATTCCAATATTTTGCGCTACTTTTATACTTACTATATTTTTGCTTGGAATTATTGCTTCTATAACATTATAATTCAAATCATATAGTAAATAATCACTTATTTTTTTAAGTGCTTCAGTCATAAAACCATTATTAAAATATTTGCTAGATATACTATATCCCAGTTCTATACACTTATATTTATAAGAATGTGTACCACTAATTACTCCTATAACTTGATGATTTTCTTTATATTCTATTACCCATTGAAAATCATTATTTTCACATGATTTTTTTAGATTTTCTATAAATCTTTCAGTTTGTTTCTTTGAGGTATGAGTTTTAAATGTTAAGTACTTAGTGGTAATTAAATCACTACTCCAATTATTAAATAAATCATCTAAATCACTATCTTCTACTGGTCTCAAAATTAATCTATCTGTTTCTAACATTTTAGTACCTTTCTAATATATTTTGTTATCTTAGTCAAGATTTCTTTCTAATTAATATCTTTGACGATTGCATATTAGATAATATTTCTTTTTCTTTTAAACTAAAAAGATAATCATAATCACTAATTTTTTCTAAACCTATAGTTTCAGCTTTTTTTGAAACTATATCTGAAAAGTCCAATTTTGATAGATAAGAAATAACTATCGAACTAGTACATAATATATCTCTCAGTAAGTATATTCTATTACAATTAGTCGAAACATTTGTATTTAAATCATAACCATCTTTAAATTGATAAATTCCATCTTTATAGTCAATATATTTACGAAATTTTGTACTTTCTTCATCATCTTTAAATATAAATTTTTCATCAGGACAATTTTTTGAGATTTTAGCAAGTGTATAGGTAAATAAAAGTGAGTCAACTCTATCAAATCCAGCCAAAAATAATGATGACACCAACGTTTCTGTATTTATCTTTTCCATACTTCATTCCTCCATAAGAATAAGTTATAATTTTATTAATTGATAAGTTTTTTCAATTATTTTACCACTTAATGAATCTACAATTGGAACACTATAATTATATTTTTCTAATAAATTTTTTACTTCCCAATATTTTTCATTAAAGTTATTATCATACATACCTATACCTACTAATTGATGATCAAGATTAATAGATTCATTCAATCTTATTTCTCCAGCATCACCATATTGTAAACTATATTTTCTTGAATCAAGTATATTTGCTAGAAATATAAAAGATATGTTGAAACGTATATAATGATAAAAAGCAGTACTATAAGTTTCGTTATCATAAACGTATGCAAATTGTTTATTTCTAGGATGAATCGCTAAGCATATTTCATTATTATCTTGTTCATATATATCTGGTAAATTATTATAATACGAATAATTGTCTGATAATAAATCTTTTCTTGATTTTATTTTTCTAGTTTTTAATATTTGTTCAAATATTACCAAATCACTAACTTTTTCTTTGTAAAATTCAAGACTTATTCCGTGAAAAATTTTATCTTCTATATTTATCTTATTAATCATAATCTAATATACCTCAAATTGCTTTGTTATGTATTTTCTTATTCTATTTATATTTTGTTCTTGATAAGCTGCTATCTTATTAATTGATAAAATATCTTTTATTTCTTGTAACTCAATAGAACTAATATTATTTAATTTTTTTAATCTACTGTCAGAAATACTTTCCTTAGATTTAGCATTATCATAATCAGCTTTGTTATAACAAAATAATTCAATTTTAGGAAATCTTAATTTCAACTTATCTGCTATTAATAAACCTTCTGGATCAAAATCACCATTATAATATATTTTAGTATCTGCTTCTTCTAGTTTTTTTAATAATGTATATAAAGAAATATTTGGTATTCCAGATGTAATTATTATAGGAACATTCAAGTCCATTAATGATGTTAATAAAGAAGGATTTTCAAATACATAAACTACTTTACTATCTGTAGATACTTTATCAATATTGTTGATATTTAATAAGTTCAAATTTACTACTTCGTTTTTATTATTTAATTCATTTAATACGTCATTACCGATTAACTTGTAAGTTATTACAAAATTAGATACTGGATCAGTGTAAATATTTATTTCTGATAATATATTTATTTTTACTTCTGTTTTCTCTTCATATTCTATATTTTTTAGCTTGGCTATTACCTTAAGAAAAAGTGTACTAGTATTCTTATTAAAATCTAAGTAATGAGGATTACCTGTTAACGATGAATATACAGCTAAAGAAGTTGGAACTTGTGGAATATTATCAAGTAATAATAGTATATTTTCCAATTCTTCTTTCAAGCTATATTTATTTCTATGATATTTTTGTTTAATCAATTTATTTATATTTTCATCATTTTCTATTAAATATTTTAAACTTTTGATATACTTCTTATCTTTATTTTTTTCATATAAATTTTCATAAAATATATCTTCTTCTTGTTTATTTGTTTGTTTTTGTTCTTCTTTTGTTTTTATATTCTCATTAAAATAACTATCCAGTAATTCTTGCCAAATAAAACCATTATATTTTCCTTCATTTATTTTCTTAGTTATTTCTTTAAACGAAGTTTTTAAAGTTTCTTCTTTATCAATTCTTTTGCCTAATAAATTACTTATATCTTTACTTTCTTCTTCAGTTAATTTATTAATCACAACACTACCACTTGGTCTAGAAAGAGATATATACTTCTCTTTTAAAGCTTTCATTAATCTTGATAAACCTTTTTTAGATTTTAAATATATAGCTAAGTCACTACTAATATTATTCATATACATCACTTTTCTCTAATATCTCTTTAGAATGTCCATTCCATCGATAATGACGTACTCCAACAGCCTTATGAATCTCATCTTTAATAAGTTCACAAATTGATAATTGTTTTACTGTATCGTAGTCACCCCATAATGATTGAGATGTTAATATATAGTCAAGATTAAGTTGTGATAATATATCAAACATTTCTCTAATATTACTATTATCTACTCCTGCAAATGCTTCATCTAAAGCAATTAATCTTAGTGATTCTTTCTTAGCATTCAATAATTTTGCATAAACAGCAGCAAATAATGGAACATACATACTCTTTGCTCTTTCTCCACCACTTAATATCGAAAATACTTTATCAGTTAATTCTTTCTTCTCACCAGATTTTCTCTTATAGTACAATTTAAATTCAAACCAATTTCTATAATCTAAGACTTTGAAGATTACATTTGAGTAACTATCATTTATTTTTTCGTTAAACTCTAATTCTTTTTTTATTTGACTTCTAAAATGTGTTATTAATTTCTCACTATCTTTTTCATTTAATTGACCTGCATCTATCTTAAATAGTCTAACTAACTCTTTTGTATCTAATTCATCCTCTGTAAAAGCTGTTTTACTTTTCCACTCTAGTTCAAAAGAAAGATTACTATCTATTTGAGTTTCCTTCATTATTGTATTTATTCTCTTAACCCATTCTTTAGATGACTCTATTTTATCTCTTATTTTATTACCTACTGTTTTTAATAAAATATCTTCAAATAAATGCCTTTCTTGTGTACTTATATAGTTTTCACTTTCCTTGATGGCTTCCTTCAAACAATCAGATAATTCATAAATATTTAGCTTTTTACCTTGATAAGTAGTTTCTAAATCTTGTCTAGACATAATAGCTAGTATTTCTTCTATATCAGTCTTTTCTAAACCTTTTTCTTGATAATCTTTTACTAATTCTTCCTTATTTACAAATATTTCCTTACTAGTTAATCTATAATCAAGAAGGGCTTGTTTATAGTTATTAAATGCCATAAAGTAATTCTCAAAAGCCTTTTTAATATCACTATTTTCTCTATTTTTTAAATCTAATAGTATTCTTTCCACATTTAATTCTTCATCTTGGTATACATATTTTAAATTATATTCTTTTTCTAAAATATCTTTTCTTAGTTCTAGTTTTAAGTTTTCCTTTGACAACTCATTTATATCTTTATTTAAAGACTCAGTTAAGTTTTCTAACCTATTTTCTAATTTACCTTTTTCTTCTCTCAATTCATTATTTCTTTTAGGTATTTCTTTAGATTTTTCAGTTAATATTTTTAATTCTTCTATTTGTTTTTTATAATCTGGATTTTCTAGTATATCATCAATTGCTTTCTTTTTACTTAATAATTCAGCTAATAGTTTGCTTTTTTCTGATAATTCTCCATTTTGATATTCTATTTCTTCTCTTGCACCTTCTAATGATACTTCTTTACTTAATTTCTGTTCATTATAAGATTCTTTCGTTTCTATATTATTTTTTAGGGCAATTATATTCTTAGTTAATTCATCTGTTAAAACCAAAGCATTTTTGTAACTTGCTAAATTTAGAGGAATACTAATATTTTCTTTTATTTTATTAATTTCTTCAATCTTAATTTTTATTTCATTATTAATTTTATTTGCTGATTCAGTTATTTTTTTACTTCTGTCAAAGATTAAATCTATTGAAGTTGTTATTTTAGTTATAGTTGTACTTATATCTTCTAAATTTTTACTGCTTGGAAACATAGTAGCTACTTGTTGAATATCATTAAGTTTATCTGTTATTGATAATAAGATATTTTGATAATTATTTACTAGTTTTTCTTTTTCTTCTATTTCTTTTTGTTTTTGTTCTATCTGTCTTTTTTGTTCTTCTTGCCTTTTAGTTATTCCAATATATTTACTTTGGTATTTATTAGAGGGATAACCTATTAAGAAGTCAAATTCATAATTATTGGCATTTATATAGAAACTATCATTTTTATCTATACTTATACTTGCTAAAATATCAGTTATTTCTTGTTTAGAGATAATATCATTATCTATAATATTAAAATAATCCAAGATATTATTTTTCTTAGCTGTACCTTTTTTTAAAAAGACTGATTTTACATCTTTAATATCTTTTAAATATTTAGATGGTACTAATTTAGCATTTAAGATATTCATAGATATTAGTAATTCTTCTAACTTGTTTTTTTCAGTTTCATTAATATTATTTTTAAACTCTATTACTTTATATAATGTTGTAAATGGAATATTTTTATCTTTTAATAAGATTTCTGCCTCTTTAGTTAGTTCTTCTTCTTCATACTCTAATTCATCTTTTACTTCTAATAAGCTTAACTCATCTTTTAAAGTATTCAATTCTTTCTTTTCAGTAATTAATTTATTCTCAACATTACTTTTCTCAGTAATAGTATTTTTCTCATAATAGCTTACTTCTTTTTGATATTCTTCTTTCGCTACTAGATAATTTTCTACACTATAGTTGTTTATTAAATCAAATATTTTTCTTTTTCTATCTGAACTAATTTTCACTACTTTGCTTTGTTTATCTAATTGATTTAATTTATCTTTAAAATTATCAATTTCTTCATTAAGTTTCTTTATATTATTTCTCTTTTCATCTTCTTGTTCTTGCAATTCTTTTTTGATATTTTCATTTTCTTCTTCTAAATCACTTAATGATGTTTCAAGTTTTTCTTTTTCTTCTAATTTTGTTTTTATCTGATTTAATTTATTCTTATATTTTAATAATCTACCTTCTAAATATTCAAAATTTATTTCTTTGTCACTTATACCTATATTTATATCAGAAATTTTTAATTCTTCAGTTAATATTGCTACATCTTCCTTAAAGGTCTTGATGTCTTTTTCTTTTTGATATATTTTGTCAACTATCTTATCTATATCACTTTGATATTGACGCTCTCTTTCGATATTTCTTTCTAATTTTTGCTTAATATTATCTATTGTCTGTTCTGTTTTATTTATGTCTTGTTTTAATTCATTTAGTTTTTCCGTATAATCTTTTAAATCCTTGTTATCTATACTTGATAGTTTTGTTGTTATTTCTATTAATTCTTGTTCTAAAGAATCAATAGTTTCATCTGTTTCTGTTAATCTTACATTTATTTTAGTTATATTTGTTTCTTGTTCTTTAACATTTTTTGCTAAATTTTCAATAGTTTTTTGGTTTTCTTTTACATCTTTAGCTTTATTATATAGATTAATTTCATTGTAATTTTGATATGATTTTGAAATATTTGTTAAATCTTTTAAATTGTTATTTAATGTATCTATTTTCTCTTTTGTTTTATTAGTATCTTCTATTGCTTCTGATAACGGTCTTATATCATCATCTGTTAATGGTTGAAGCACACTACTTAATATAGACATTAATTTTGTGGGATTATATTCTTTTGATAATTTCGAACTTCTTAGTTGTAATAATACATTTATAAATTCATCATATGAATCCAAATCTTTAAAACCAAATAATAAGTCGTTTACTAGGCTTTTATACTCTTTAGGTCTCTCTACAAAAGAATTATCTACTCCAATATTGGCTTTTAATTCTTTTTTAGTCATTAGTACTTTACCACTATAACTCTTATATAACTCAAAGTCTTTTCCAATTCTTTTTCCATCCTTTAAGGCAAATCCCCAAAAATCAGTTGGTCTTCCTTTTCTTGCATGAAGTCCCATTCCTATTGTTATATATTTATCCTTTTCTTCATTATAAGTTTCCATATATAAATAACCAATAGCATCATCTTTTTGTTCTCCATCAGAAGGACCTAGTAGATAGTCTTCTATTCTCTTTTCTTTTGTTCCAAATGGGTCTAATCTTGTTGGGGTTTTATTTCCATCTAATATTAAAGGAATAAAAGACTGCATAGTTACAGACTTTCCACTACCATTACTACCTCTTAATAAGAGCTTTCCATCAAAAAAATTGAATTCTTCATCATCAAAATACCAAAAGTTTAATAATCCTATTTTTGTTACTTTATAGTTCATTGTTACCTCCAAATAAACTCGTTTGTGTTAATGTGTCTGGTTCTATATTTTTTGTTTTTCCTATTAATCTTGCTACAGTCGGATAAATTATTATTTCATCGTTTTTCTTCTCCACTATATTATATTTTTCCATATACTCTAATATCATAGTGTAAAACTTCTTATCTGTTTCTCTTAGTAGGGTCTTTCCCACATATGGTGCTTTTGTCCTTTTTATTTCTTTAATTATATTTTCAAAATAGTCTTCTTTTACACTTGCTATTTCATAGTTATCTAACATTATTTTATTATTAATTTCTTCCAATATTTTTTCATTCATCATTAAAACTATTTCTGTTAGCTTTTTACTATTTGGAAAGTTATCTTTTTGAGTAGTACTTTCTTCGTCATATAAAATAGTTAAATTATTAGTTATCTCTACTTCCATATTTAGTTTTTTATCTATTTCTGATTTTATATAAGTCCTATTTCTCTTTATATAATCAAGTTCATTTGATGATAAATCTTTAGAAGAAACTGCTGGTGTATATAAAATATTTCTAAATACTTTGTATCTTCTTACATCACCTTTTTCTTCATCTTGCCCCGTAAACTCATCTTTAATAAAATCTTCAGGTGTTATTAGCTCATTTATATCATTATCAAACATTCTCATTAGATAATTAGATGTTCCTAATGACTCATATAATACTTCAGCTTCTTTACTTTCGATAAATGATACTTTGGAAGAATCTTTTATTTTTATAATTTCTAGTTCTTCAAGTAAAGAAATTACGTTTGATAAGCATCTTCTATCTTGAACTTTATTCCAATCTGGTATATGGTTTAATTCCAGTGTTATTGAAGTGTTTTTTACATATTCTATTAGGTCAGATAGTACAAAATAATCTCCTTTTGTTTTATCCTCAAGAAATAATAACATTATTGTTAATATTACATACTCTAATACTGATGAAAAATTATTTAATTTGGCATTTGACTTTGTTATTGTTGGTATTTTTTCTAATTTTATAAATTTGTCGTGAATTATTAGATTACTACCTAAATTTTTAGAAATAAAATCTTTTATTTCACTTTGATTATTTTTTATTTGATAATATAAGTCCCTATTTTTATCTTTGGTTATCCAGAAATTATATAATAGAGCTTTCATTTCTTTTTCTATATCATTATTCATCCGTTTCACCAACTTCGATTATTATTGTTCTACCAGTTAATTCAAATATTCCATCTTCAGAAACTATTTTACATTTTTCGTTTGTTTGATTGGTTATATAATATGAATACCCAAACTCTGATTCTTTGTTTGTTGTTTTAGTAGCTTTTTCAATTAAATCGAGTACATATCTTCTTTCTATCTCATCTAAATGAATTTCATTTTCTAACACTATCTTACCTGATTTTATTAAATTACTAATCTTTGACTTTCGGATTTTTTCTTTTTGTCTTATTTCTTCTAAGATGCGTTCCTTTTCCATTGATTTATCTATTATTTGTGAATTTTGACTCTTTATTTTATATTCTTTAAAAGTTGTATTTATTGGTATTTCAAGCGATGGTACATCATAGCTATTAATTAGAGAATCTGTATTAACTAGTGATGACATTTTATAGTGATTGGTTGTAATTATTCCAAAAACTGCTGAAGATAATTTGTTTGCTTCTTCTACAGATTCTAAGTTATCAAACAAATGACAAATATGTTTATATTCTTCTTTTCTATTTATCATATTACCATGTAATTCCATTAAGGAATTAGCATATTTATATATTTTTTGAATAACATTTTGGGTCGCTTCTAGTAAACGTTCTCCTTCAGTCTGTGTAGTAGAAGAAACAAACCATTTTTTAAGACTTTGCCATTTACCAACATTAACTCTTCTTAGTTTTTCATAATCAAATTCCGGTGATATTTTCGGTGCTTTTTTCTGATGAGAAATAAGACTATTCATTAAATATTTAGTTTTATTTTCATCTATTTCTATTAAGTGATTTTTAATTTCAGTAGAGTTTTTAATATAACTATTAATAAATTCCGTTATATAATTTATTACACTACTTTTAAATTCTAGAAAAGCTTTGCTTTGTAATAATTCTTCAGTTTTCGCTTCGTGAAACTTTTTCAAAAAGTCTTGATAATGTTCATTTAAACTTTTAAAGTCATTATTTATATCTATCCATAAATCATATATTTGATTTTCATCTAAATTATAAATATTGGTAAGTCGTTTGATTGAGTCATTAATTCTTCCGAATAGTCTTGGTTCTAGTGAAGCTACTTTAACTTCAATTTCTTCTAACTCAATAGTCATTCTCTCTATTATTACTGCTTTATCAGTCATTTGATAGCGAAAGTTATGAAACTTAAAGTCATTAATTGTATTAATATTCTGTGTATCTTGTAACTTAGTTAAAGAACCATTACTTAATAAGAATTCTAAATCTCTATCACATTCTTCTTCTGTATATTCAGTTATTGTTTTTTTTACTTCATCATATATTTCTTCTTTATATAACCAATATTCCGCTTCTTCGTATTTACTAAATAAAAATTTCATTATAAGTCTATATCTTGGAGTGTTTTCTTGAGCTAAGTATTTTACTTCTTCTATTTGTTCTAAGTAATTATCTTCTACCATAATGCTATTCCCTTTTTTCGGTTATTCTAGCATAGTACTAGCAATTTGTAAACTGTTTGTGGAAATTGTTGGTAATTTCTTGTAACTATTTAGACTATAACAAAAAAATGAAGAGTAATATATATAATTGTTCTTTTTAGTTTAGAAATAATATTTCATTATTAAATATTGAATTTATCAAATAATATGGGTTTATTTTTCTTTTAATAGACGTTTTTATAATTGATAAAGTATTGGAAAAGTCTTGTGCTACATCCATACTCCTAAAACCACTAGATATTTTGATTTTATCTTTTAATATTCTCCCACCTTTCACTTAGGTTATCATTAATGGAATATTAAAATATTCTATAAAGTATAAATGATTCTGTTTATACTTTACCAATCTATTATACAAGGGTGTTGCTTTATTTATTCTATAATATGAAGATTTTATTTTCTTCTTTTGCTAATTCTAAAATTTCTTAAGTTTTTAGACACACTTTTGTGTCTATATATCTATACTAACACAACACATACAAAAACATTGTTATTTTTAAATCTGCCTAAAATCATTTCTATTTTTTCTTTAGCATAGATGTGATTTATACTGTTTTTCAATTCAAACGATAATACTCTAGGTATCTCCAAATCACCAGCCAGATTATTCTTAATAAATCCAAAATAGTAAGTTGCATCCCTCAACGAACTATTAATAAACTTTTGATAATTTCTTAATGCATCCCTTGTACTAGATGCTTGATATAATTTTAATAACGACTGATTTAATTATTTGTTTTCTTTTTCCATTTACTTTTCCTTCTTCAAAGCAATATTGATATGCATTACCTCTTTTTCTTATGTTAACCATTTTATCACTCTTCTTATCTTTGATATACATAAAAATAGAGTATACCTACATGATACACTCTATTAACTCTTTGTTTTATCATCAATTTTATTACTTATTGTTTTTAAAGCTTCTAAATACTCTTTTTCCACTGGACTTATTGTTTTAACTTGATATTTCTTATATTCATTTTTTGCTTTTTCTATTGCTTTATTATGACTAATTGCACCTGCACCAACAAGTAGCTTTTCTCCAGTACTAGAAAGGATTGTATCTAGTTGTTTAATATAATCATCCATATGCATTGGATTATGTCTAATTGCTTGTATTTCAGCAAAATCAAAATATCCAGATACTAAATTATCTAAAATTTTTAGTTCTTCTTCTGTTAAATAATTTTTAGCAATTATAACATCACTCATTACTGGTAAATCACCTTTAAAAGTAGTTAATCCCATAAAAAGTTTATCAGAATTTGCTCTTTCATATATTACTTCAGGTGCTGTATGTCCATGGGCAGCATAATGAAGTTTATTTTGAACAATTTTAAAAAATTCAATTGATTTACTGTCTTTAGGATTATAATCTACAGCAGTCGCATACAAATCAAGAACTTGTCTATATAATACCTTTTCAGATGATCTTATGTCTTTAATTCTAGCAAGTAATTCTTTCCAATAATTACCACCACCGTTGCCTTTAAGTCTTTCATCATCCATAGTGAAGCCTTTAATCATATATTCTTTTAATCTTTCAGTCGCCCATCTTCTAAAACTAGTAGCAACTTTTGATTTTATTCTATATCCTAAAGATATAATCATATCTAAATTGTAATATTTAACTTTTCTTTCAACTTTTCGGTTTCCTTCTTTTTGAACTGTCAAGAATTCCTTGACAGTTGAATTTATGTCTAATTCTTCTTCATCAAAGATATTTTTAATATGCAAACTTATATTTTGTTTAGTTGTATCATATAAGTCAGCCATCTGTTGTTGTGATAACCATACTGTTTCATCTTCAAGTTTTACATCTATTTTTGTTGTTCCATCATCAGTTTGATAAATTACAATATTATTGTTATTTTCTTCCATTGTTATACCTCCTTCTATTTAGATTTTAAAAGGTGTCAACAAATATAATTATTGTTCACACCTTTACTTTACATTACTTTCCACAACATTGCTTATATTTCTTACCAGAACCACATGGACAAGGATCATTACGACCTACTTTTGTACTCTTCTTGGGTTTCTTTACTACATCTGATTTGTCATCATTAGTTTGAACGTTTTTAGTAACAGGTTTACGTTCAATGTTTTGATGTATCTCAGCTTTTAATAAGAAAACACTAACATCATGATCAATCTTTTGTAACATTTGATCAAATAAATCAAAACCTTCTGTACTATATGCTCTTAGTGGATCTTCTTGACCATAACTACGTAAATAAATTCCTTCACGTAAATGACTCATTATGTTAATTTGTTCCATCCAGTAATTATCAATAACTTGTAAAGATAGTGCTTTTTCAAATTCACTAGTAACTTCTACTGGAACATCACTAAGTTTTTCTTCATACTCAGATTTTGCTTTATTATATAGAAAATCAACTATTTCATCATCTATCATTGAATTAATTTCGTCATCTTTAATATCATCTCTTAGAAGATTCTCATTAGCAAAAGAAACAATTTCTTTCTTATCTTGTTCACTCATATCACCATCAACAGTATGAGACTTAACTAAATCAGTAACATAATTTCTCATACATTCAAGTACTTGTTCGTGAACTGAATCACTATCTAGAATCTCATTTCTTCTACCATACATGATTTCACGTTGGGTATTCATTACGTCATCATATTGTAATAATTGTTTTCTAGCATCAAAGTTATTTCCTTCAACTCTTTTTTGAGCAGTTGTAATAGCTTTTGAAAAATATTTATTTTGAATAGCTTGGTCTCCGAAACCAAAACTAGTCATCATTTCTTTAATCTTTTCACTACCAAAACGAATCATTAAATCGTCTTCCATAGATACAAAGAATTGTGTAAATCCGGGATCACCTTGACGACCAGAACGTCCTCTTAACTGATTATCAATACGACGTGATTCATGACGTTCAGTACCAATTACACAAAGTCCACCTAATTCTCTGATTTCATCTGATAACTTAATATCAGTACCACGACCAGCCATATTAGTAGCGATAGTAACTGATTTATGTTGACCAATTTTAGAAATAATTTCAGCTTCTCTTGCATGATTCTTAGCATTTAATATTTCATGTGGAATCTTTTCTTTCTTTAACAAAGTACTAATCAATTCACTAGTTTCAATAGCAATAGTACCAATTAAGACAGGTTGACCTTTGGCATATCTTTCTTTTACTTCATTAATAATTGCTTTATATTTAGCATTTTTAGTAGCAAATACTAAATCAGGAGCATCAATTCTAGCAACTGGTTTATTTGTAGGAATACAAATTACATACATATTATAAATATCACGGAATTCTTCCTCTTCTGTTTTAGCAGTACCAGTCATACCTGATAATTTCTTATACATTCTAAATAAGTTCTGGAAAGTTATAGTGGCTAAAGTCTTTGTCTCTTGATTAATACGAACTCCTTCTTTAGCTTCAATTGCTTGATGAAGTCCATCACTATAGGCACGACCTTTCATCAAACGACCTGTAAATTGGTCTACTATAACAACTTCTCCATCTTGAACAACATAATCAACATCTAATTTCATTGAATAATTTGCTCTTAAAGCTTGATTAATATAATGAACTAAAGTAGCATTTTCTACTTCATAAAGATTTTTAACTCTAAAGGCTTTTTCTGCTTTTTCACTACCTTCATCTGTTAATGTTACACTTTTAGTAGTTTCATCATATAAGTAATCAACATCATCCTTTAAACTCTTTACAAAGCTATCGGCATCTTGATAAAGATTAGCACTAACTAACTGTCCTCCAGAAATAATTAAAGGAGTTCTTGCTTCATCGATTAAAACTGAATCAACTTCATCAACGATAGCAAAATTTAATGGCCTTTGAACTCTGTCTTCTTTTCTAATAACCATATTATCTCTTAGGTAATCAAAACCGATTTCATTATTAGTAGAATATAAAATATCACAAGCATAAGCTTCCTGCTTTTCTTTTGGACTTAGTTCTCTTGTATTAACTCCTACTGTTAAACCTAAAAATCTATGAATGCCACCCATCCATTCTGCATCACGAGTAGCTAAGTATTCATTAACAGTAATAATATGAACACCTTTTCCGTCTAAAGCATTTAAATAAGCTGGTAATACTGATGTTAAAGTTTTACCTTCACCAGTTTTCATTTCTGCTATATTACCATAGTGAATAGCTAAAGCACCAACTATTTGAACATAGAAAGGTTTTTCTCCAATAACACGATAAGCAGCTTCTCTTGCTGTTGCAAAAGCTTCTACTAATATATCTTCTAATGTTTCACCATTTGCTAAACGTTTCTTAAATTCTTCTGTTTTATTTTTTAACTCTTCATCTGATAATTTTTGGTATTCTTCATCAAGTGCAACTATTTTATCAGCTAAAGATTCAAATTTTTTTAATTCTTTATATTCATGATCAAACAATCTTGTAAATATTCCCATTGTAAACATCTCCTCAAGGATTATTGTAACAAAAAAAGGAGACAATAGAAAGCATTTTCTCCCATTTTACACTATTTCTAAATGCTTACACAACTTTCTCCATGATACCAAGCATCTACTATAACTGGAGTCACAATATCATCTATAACTTTTTCTATTTGTCTTGCTCCAAATTTTTCATAATTCGTCTTTGAAATGATTTTTTCCACAATATCTGTGGATATTTCTACTTTTATATTTTTCTTTTGAAAAGCTTCTATCAATGTTACTAGTTTCATATTAACAATTTTTTCTATATCATTTTTTGTTAATTCTCTAAAATGATATTTTTTATCAATTCTGTTAACAAATTCTACTCCCAAAAATTCTTCAATATCTTTGTTACTTATTTCGTCAGTTGAAACAAATCCTATGTCTTTGTTAGCACCACCTAAATTAGTTGTCATAAAAAGAAAAATGTGGTCAAAAGACACTTTTCTGCCTTTAGCATCTTTCAAATATCCTTCATCCATTACTTGAAGAAATAATTTTAAGACTGATGGTGAAGCTTTTTCTATTTCATCTAGGAGTATAACACAATGTGGATAAAGTCTTATCTGATCTAATACTGTCTGATGATTATCAAAACCAACATACCCTGGAGGAGCTCCTAAAATTTTACTAACTGAATGTTCTTCTTTATATTCACTCATATCAAGTCTTATAAAATGGTCTTTACCATATAAAAGCGAAGCATATTCTTTTACTAAGTAGGTTTTTCCTATTCCTGTCGCCCCAGATAAGAGAAAAGTATGTATCTTCGGAGTATCTTGGAAACCTAACTGTACTTTCTTAGTTAAATTACATAAATCGTGAATAATTTCATCTTGCCCAACTATTTTAGCTAGTAATTCTTTTTCTATAGAAAACAATTTTGTTTTGTTTCCTTCTATTATTTCATAAACAGGTATTTTTGTTTTTAAATAAATTACTTCTGCTATCATTTCTTTTGTTATTTTCTTGGGTTTCCTTTTACCAATTAGTGAAATCTCTAACTCATTCTTTTTAGTTATTAAGTTCTTTTCACTTTGTTTTAGTTTAGAAGCTTTTTTAAAATTTTGTTCTAACACAGCTTTTTTCTTTTCAGTTACTACCTTTTTTAACGAATCATTAAGTCTTTTTAACTCTTTATCTTTTTTATCTTCTACAAGACTTGCTCTTGAACAAACCTCATCTAGTATATCTATTGCTTTATCAGGTTGATAATAATCATAGATATATGTATTTGATAATTCAACTATCATATCTATCATTTCATCGGAAATAGAAACTGAGTGATATGCTTCATAAAGTGGTTTTAGTTTCTTTAAGATTTCTTTTGTTTTATCTTTATTTGGTTCTTCTACTAATATTATTTGAAATCTTCTATTTAAAGCTTTATCTTTTTCAATAAATTCTCGATATTCTGCTACCGTAGTAGCACCAATTAAATGAATTTTTCCCCTTGCTAAAGCTGGTTTCAAGATATTTGATGCATCGATAGCTCCTTCTGCACCACCTGCTCCAACTAAAGTATGAATTTCATCTATAAATATTAGATATTCATCATGTTCTTCAATTTCTTTTAGTATTTTTCCTACTCTTTCTTCAAATTCTCCTCGATATTTTGTACCTGCTACTAAGGAAGCCATTGATAATGAAAGAATCACTTTTCCCTTTAAAGAACGAGGTACATTATCGTTAACTATTTGTCTTGCTAATTCTTCTACAATAGCAGTTTTTCCTACTCCTGCTTCACCTAATAATAAAGGATTATTTTTAGTTCTTCTGCAAAGAATTTCTATCATTCTTTTGATTTCATCTTCTCTACCTATTACAGGATCTATTTCATTAGATACAATTCTTTTATTCAAATTGACAGAAAACTCTTCTATTAATAATTTTTTATGATTACTAACTTTTTTCTCACAAAATGAAGTAGAAAATTCTTGATATAAAGAATCTATATCTATATTCATTCCCATCAATAATCTTATAGCAATTCCTTCACCCTCTTCTAAAAGTGATAAAAATAATTCTGTTACTGATACTTCACTTTCTTTATTCTCTTTGCTATTAAGTATCGCTGTTTCTAAGACTCTTTTTAATAATGGTGTATATAAAAACCAATCATTAGTTGTTTTACCTATTCCTACTACTCTTATTAATTCGTCTTTAAATTTATCATAAGTTAGACCTAATTGTTTTAAATGACTAGTTACTTTTAACTCTTTCATTGAGAGTATTGCTAAGAGTAAGTGTTCACTTCCAACATATGGATGCCGTAAAAGACGCATTTCTTTTCTAGCTAATACTAAAGCTTTCTGAGCATCTTCACTGAATTTCGAAAACATAACCTTTCCTCCTTGTATAATTCTATTTTAACGAGGAAAAGTGCTTCTTTTCAACACTTTTAGTACCCTAAAAAATGACAAAAAAAATTAGTCCAAGACTAATTTAATTGTTCTACTGCTGATATTCTAACTTTTCCATAATATGATTTTCCGATAGCATCATTTTCTGCTGTTAAGTTTAGCCAAGTACGTAATTCAAAATTCTGTGTAGTATTTCCTGCTATTGAATATGAACCAAGTTTATTACTACTACTTGCTAAACTTCCACTTGCCACTGACGTTCCATCTTTCTTTAAATCATAAGATAAATAACTATACGTTACTAAGGAACAACCATTGCAAGATGTTGTATCATCATCTAAGTAAACATCATAATTAATTGTTCTTGTTCCTGTATTTTTTAGTGAAAAGTTATATGGGGTAGATGCTAAACCGTCGCTATCTTCTTGAGGAATAGCATTTGTTACACTAATAGTAGATGTTCCTTCTACATAATTTAATTGTAAATCTTTTGCTACTAGTGTGACATTTTGTGTTCCGTTTAACGTCATTTTTGAAAGTGCAAAACTAATACCTGCTATTAAAAAAATCAATATAAATAAGCCAACAATTAATAGTATGTTTTTACTATTATCAACTTTTATACTATCTTTCATTATCTCTACCTCACTTTATTATATATATTAAGTTTATAACCAATTTGAAAAAATGTATATATTTTATGCTTATATAGCATATTTTATTTGTAAAAAAAAAGAGAAAATCTCTTTTTTAGATTAGAACTAAAATTGTAAAGACAATGAATGATACTGCTAGTAGTTCTAATAATATTTTCCAAATATATTTTAACCAATCTTTATATGATACTTTTAAGTATGCTAATGTTACCATTAAAGTTATACTTGTAGGTGCTACTAATGCAATTATACCATACAATGTTTGGAATATAACTGATACTACAGGATATGAATCTGTTGCTGTTACTACACTTACGAAGTAAGGTAAAACACTATAGAATGCATATACTGGGTCTCCGTTAATAATACTTGAAACAATTGCTACAAGACCAGTTGTAAATACATTGAATCCTTTGGTTAATCCTAATATAGCTTTATAAATAACTAATTGATAAGGATTATATGTAGTAAGAACTAAAATTAAGTAAACTACAAAAGCAACAAATGCTGGTAATAGGGCTTTTCTTAATCCATTACTAAATCCTACAATCATATCATCCCAAGTAATTTTATAAACATATTTAATAATTACAAGAGCAAGTAATAGTAGAATGATAACTTCAACTAAAGTCCAACTACCAAATGCTGGAACAGAGCTTCCTAGTATTTTTCCAAATATAGGGAAACTAGTATTTAAAGTTTTAGTAATTCCTGTAAAGAATTTAGCTTTTACTCCAAAACTACCAATTAATACTACAACTGTAAATAAAGCAACAAGTCCATCAATAATGATATATGTTTTTTTACTTGATTTTTTAGCAAATAGAATAACATTAATTATTACAAGTAATGCTAATAAAGCAACATAAGCTGGAACTGTAAATCCTGTAACAGCTGTTTTAATGTCTTCAAATAAGTTAACATTAAATGAATTAGTCCAAGAAATAAATCCTAATATAGTAACTACTAGAATAGTATCAATTATAGCTACTAATGGCCAATTTTTCTTTTTCTTCTTATCTTGTTTTACAGCTTCAGGAATATAGTTATCTTCATCTTTTGTTGATGTTGTACTTTCTTTCTTACCAAACTTCAAAACATTAGCTAATAAAATTACTAATCCTAAAGCAAGTAAAATTATTTTAGTCCAGATTTGAGTTGTGGTTTTTACTGATAAATATTGTTGTAGCATTTGTGTTGTGCTATATGCAAATGTTGTTCCCATTAGTCCAATAGCAACACTTCCTGCAGTTACAGCAGTAGCAGCTAATTTGTTATATCCTAGCATTAATACTAAAGAAATAACAAATGGGAATAGCATTAGTAGTGCAAGTTGCATTCCACAGAATGATGTTAAAATAGCAAATAAAGAAGCAATTATAATAATACAAATATGTTCTTTACCTTTAAACTTTTTAACAATGGCATCTAGCATTTTTCTATATGCGCCAACTTTTACTAATACTCCATAGAATCCACCAATTACCAAGATGAATAATGATACATATCCAAAATAACCTAATACTGTATTTTGATAAGATAATAAATCAAATATTCCAACTTGTGATCTACCTATCTCTTGATAACTAGATTGATAAGTAGCAGCTGGTAAAATCCAGGTCAAAAGCACAAATACAGATAGCGTAATTAAACTAACTTTCAATGCATTATGTTTTTTCATATTTTCTTCTCCTTCCATATATTAATTATACGAATAATAACTTTGTTTTACAAGCAATTAGCGATTTTTTTTGTGAATTTTTTGTGAAAAATTCTCTTCACATTTTAAGAAAAATTCCTTAAAAATTCGTCTTGAAGCATCATCTTTTTCATATAAACTTTCAGGGTGCCACTGCACTCCTAAGAAAAAGGAATTATCTTTAATTTCTACTGCTTCGATACAATTATCTAGACTTCTAGCACTAACATATAGTGATGATAATTTGGGAATGTAATCATTATGTCTTGAATTAACAAAAGTTTCTTCTTTTTTTACTATGTTATACAAAAAACTATCTTTTTTAATCGATATTAAATGTTCAGTACCATTGTGATTGCTTATCTTTTTAGTTATATCTTTTTCCTCATTTAGTAAAAAAGCAGAAATTTCTTGCATTCCAAGACATACTCCTAGTATAGGAATATTGTTTTCCTTTGCATATTTGATTAGTTTAATGTCTTCTTTGTACCAACCATCTCCACCTGGTAAATAAAAGCCATCATATTTAGAATACTTGTCTTCTTCTTTTGGACTAAATATTTCATAATTAATTTGTTCTTTTTCAAACGGAATAAGTTTAAATTCATCACTTCGATAAGCTATTCCTATTAACATTTTTTCATATACACCTCAATATATAGTATAAAAAAAGAAGGAAATTAATTCCTCCTAATATAACTTAGCACCTGCTGGTATATGTCCATCCACCATTAATAGATGTAACTTTTCTTCATTTTCTTCAGTATGAACAGCACTTAAAAGCATTCCACAAGAATCTATTCCCATCATTGTACGTGGAGGTAAGTTAGTAATTGCTACTAAGGTTTTACCAATTAATTCTTCTGGTTCATAATATGCATGAATTCCACTAAGAATAGTTCTATCAGTACCAGTTCCATCATCTAAAGTAAATTGTAATAATTTTTTACTTTTTGGAACAGCAACACAATCTTTAACTTTTACTGCACGAAAATCACTTTTACTAAATGTGTCAAAATCAACATAATCAGTAAATAATGGTTCTATTTCTACTTTAGAAAAGTCTATTACTTCTTTTTTAGGTTCAACTACTATATCTTTTTTTACTGTTTCAGTACCATTTAATGGTTTCATGGTTGGGAATAAGATTACATCTCTAATTGATTCAGATTCTGTAAATAACATTACTAATCTATCTATTCCATAACCAACTCCTCCTGCTGGAGGCATTCCATATTCTAAAGCTTCAACGAAGTCCATATCTATATCATTAGCTTCATCATTTCCTAAATCTTTTTCTTTTAATTGCTCTTCAAATCTTTCTAATTGGTCGATTGGGTCATTTAACTCAGTATAAGCATTAGCAAATTCACGACCAGCAATAAATAATTCAAATCTATCAACAAATCTAGGGTCTTCAACATTTCTCTTTGTAAGTGGTGATATTTCTACTGGATGTCCATATAAGAAAGTTGGTTGAATTAGTGTTTCTTCTACATATTTTTCAAAGAATAGGTTGATTATGTGACCTACTGTTTTTTCATGCTCTTCAACTACTATTTGATGTTCTCTAGCTAATTCTAGTGCTTCATCAAGTGTCATTTCTTGTTTGAAGTCTATTCCTGTCTTTTCTTTTATGGCATCCACCATACTTATTCTCTTCCAAGGTCCTTCTAGATTAATTTCATAACCATACCAGTTATAAGTCATTTTACCCATTACTTCTTTAGCAATAGTTTGATACATATTTTCCGTTAAATTCATCATACCTTCTAAATCACTATATGCTAAGTAAGCTTCCATTAAGGTAAATTCTGGATTGTGTTTTAAATCCATTCCTTCATTTCTAAATACTCTTCCTATTTCATAAACAGCTTCCATTCCACCTACTAATAGTCTTTTTAATGGTAACTCTAAAGCTATTCTTAAATACATATCTAAGTCTTGAGCATTATGATGAGTAATAAATGGTTTAGCACTTGCTCCTGTAAGTAATGTTGATAAAACTGGAGTTTCTACTTCTGTAAATCCTTGTTTATCCATATAATTTTGAATACATCTAATAATTTTTGGACGTAAGAAAGCTACTCTTCTTGAATCATCATTCATTATTAAATCAACGTAGCGTCTTCTATAACGTTCCTCTTTATCTGTAAGACCATGGAATTTTTCAGGAAGTGGTTTTAATGCTTTAACTAGTGGAGTATATTCTAAGCATTTTATAGTTACTTCTCCAGTTCTTGTTTTCATTATCTTTCCACGTATTCCTACTATATCTCCAAGGTCAGCAGTTTTAAATAGACTGTATTTCTCTTCACCAATGTCATTAATTGATATATAAATTTGAATAAGTCCTGTTTTATCTTTAATAGTACAAAAAGAAGCTTTTCCCATCTTTCTAATAAACATTATTCTTCCCGCTACTATGGCTTCATCTGTCATATTTTCAAATGCATCATGTTCTACATCTTTATATTTTTCTTTGATTTCCTGTGCATAAGCATTTCTTTGAAAACTATGACCAAATGGATCTAAGCCTAATTCTCTTAATTTTTCTGCTTTTTCACGTCTAACAACTTCTTGTTCTGTTAATTCTCGCATAATTCTTCCTCCTCTTTATTTTCTACGGTATTAGTACAAACAACTATTGTTCCTACTAGCTTATCATGAAGTCCTTGTTTTTCTTTCGTAAATGCAATAAGAAAAAAGCTAACTAATAATATACTATATTGTACAAGATTTAGCAAACTATTAGTTGCTAGATATGTATCTTTATCAAGAAATAGTATTGTACAAAATCCTATGATACTTACTAAGGTTCCTTGTAATATCATAGTTCTAAATAATAAATCATTCATTGTTAATTGGTCATCGTTTTTCTTTTTGATTTTAATCTTCATCATCTTCTTACCAATCGTTTGACCATCATTTTTATATACATATAAAACATAATACAAAAGTGATATTGCTATTCCTACTAATGTTGCTATTCCTGTTTGCTTGGCTATATCGTAACTAATATCTACAAGTTGATTTACATATTCTTCCATAGTTATTTTCTGACTTGTATAGTTTTCGATAATTTTTGTTTGTTGGTCATATAGTTTATCAATAGTACCATTTGTTGGAATAAATGTTGTCACTAAGGTAGTTAAAGCTGATACTAAAAATAAATCTATCATAAATGCTACAAATCTTTGTGAAAATAAGGCTTTTACTTCTTTCTTTTCTTTCATACAAAGTTCCTCCTAAATACTTCTAACATATGTAGTATATCACAAAGACTAGTCATTTGATAAATATTATTTTTTAACTGATTACTGCCTTCTACTCCTTTTAAATACCAAGCAATATGATTTCTAATTTCTAAAACTGCTACTTTCTCATTCTTTAATTCACTTAGTAGTTTTAAGTGTTTTATACACATATCTATTCTTTCTACAGGTGTTACTTCTTTGAAATATTTCTTTCCGTCAAGTAATGCTACAGTATCTCTTATCAGCCATGGATTGCCTAATACTCCTCGTCCAATCATTATAGCGTCACAACCAGTTTCTTCTAACATTTTCTTTGCTAATTCTTTAGTAGTTATATCGCCATTACCTATTACAGGTATTGATACATTTTCTTTAACTTGTTTTATTATGTTCCAATCAGCTTTACCACTATATCCTTGTTTTCTAGTTCTTGGATGAACGCATATAGCACTTGCTCCTGCCTCTTCACATATCTTAGCTATTTCTACAGCATTAATAGAATCACTATCCCAGCCACTCCTAATTTTAACAGTAACAGGGCATTTAACACTTTTAACTACTGCTGTGACTATTTCTTTTACTTTTTCGGGATTTTTAAGTAGGGCACTCCCTGCTTGAGCTCGAACAGCTACTTTAGGAACTGGACAACCCATGTTTATATCAATTATATCTGGATGCATAGTAGTTTCTATGTATTTTGCTGCTGTTACAAAACTATCTACGTCACTGCCAAATATTTGCTGAGTAATTGGTCGTTCTTCTTCACTCATATACAACATATCAATAGTTTTTTGATTATCATAGCAAATGGCTTTATCACTTACCATTTCAGCATAGATTAAACCACAACCCATTTCTTTAATAATTCTTCTATAAGCACTATTACAAATTCCTGCCATTGGTGCTAATACTACTTGATTTTCTATTTCTACATCTCTAATTTTCCACTTCATAAATACCCCTTATATTATTTTTTTTACTTTTGTTTTTAATTTTTGATTTTTGCTTTTGTAGTTTAATGATGCTTTTGCTAAAATTAAATTTTCTAATAAAACATTTTCTAATTCTAAGTTGTTTTTATTTCTTATTTTACTTATAGTGACATTTGTTAAAAATGCTAAACTATCATATAGTGAATAGTCCTCTACTTTTTCTGGTAAATTTAAGTTATCTAGTTCATCACAAACATTATATGTCTGTACAATTCGACCATTACTATATCTCTCATAAAAACTATTAACTTCTCTTGCTAGCTCTTGAACATTTACTGATTGCATAATAATTTTTCTATTATCAATTCCTTTGTGATAATTAGGATTAAGCGTTGGCATCTTCTTTCTAGTACAAAAATCTGCTAATATCAGAGCATATGTTGTTTCGTGAATAAGACTATCACTACTGTATACCTTTTCACCAACTTTTTCTAAATGGTTTGCTACTTCATTTATTTTAGAATTAGGTATGTTTAATTCTTCTGTTAATTGGTTAAAAATTGCAGCATTAAGGTTTAGTATTAAATTAAGACTCTGTTCTTTGTCACCATATAATTCAGTCAAATGATACATAGTAACAGTAGTCATAACATTTATACCAGCTTTTTCTAAAAGTTTTATCATTGCTTCTTTTGTTCCTATTTCCTTAGTTTCATCTATTTGTTTAAAACTATTTCTTATTAGTTGTGGAGCACTTTCAAAAGCAGACATTAAATCAACTGCTTCTGCTTTATAAAAGAAACCATAGACTATCTTTTTTAATTTATTTATATCTTTAACTTCTAACGATGGCACTTTTTCTAAAAAGTAATCATTAATATAATTATAGTATTTATTCCTTAAGTAATAACTTTTCTTACCATATAATACATCAGCAGATTCTATTATTTCTTTGATTGTTTTTAAAGTTTCTTTATCATAATTTCCTGCATTAAATTTATCAGGATTAACCTTTAAAATTATCAATATATTTGCTATATTTTCATTAATCATTTTATCATCTACTTTCTGTCATGATATGTTAATAATTGTGTTATTTAATAACATTTTTCTATATTTATTGTTTAATTTATAATTTTTTTATTTTAAGTTTTAAGTTATTTTTTTTAGCTTTAGGTTCTAATATCTTTTTTGATAAAGCTAAATTTTGTAATAGAGTATTTTCTAGTGATATATTATTTTCTTTTGTTATTTTAGAAAGCGCAGTAGTTGTTAAAGCTGTTAAGCAATCATACAATGAGTAATCTTCTATTCTTTTAGAAGAAGTTTTTAAACTTTCAATATCTGTTATACTTTCGTCTATACTTATATTTTTTTTGGAAGTATTTCCTTGAAAATATTGTTTAGAAATATCTTTTAAATCTGATACAGTCATTTTTCTCTTAATAGTTTTACTAGCAGGATTCTTTCCATCATAATTAGGATTAGGTCTGAACACTTCTTTTTCAATACAAAAACTTGCTAAAGTATTTCCATAAACAGCTGTGAAAAATTTAGAATCAGTAAGTAATACGTCACTACTCATTTCATAAAATTTATCAGCAATCAGTTTAGCACAAAAATCATCTGTTTTTTTTGTATTAAGTTTATTTGCTATACAAGCATTTATTCCTAATAATGATGTTAAAATTGGATTATCTATTATAGAAGGCATTATAGAACAAGAAAGGACACCAATACTATCAATAGCAAATAGCGCTTTAATAGAAGCTTCATCTCTTTTTCTTTTTACTTCGTTTATTTGATTAAAACAACTTTCTACATAATCTATAGCATCAGTTAAATCCACTCTAGGAGTTTTATAAAAGAAAGCTAGTGCTACTTCTTCTAATTCTTTTCTTTGTTTTGCTCCTATTTTGTTCATAAAAAAGTACTTTTCTAAAAATAAATTATATTTATTTATTAAATATGCACTTTGTTGTTTTCCATATAATGTATCAGCTTTTTTTATTATCTCTTTTAGTCTAGATAAAGTTCTTTTATCATATTTATCTTTACTTAATTCTAACGAACTAGTTTTAATATCACTTAATATTTTCAAAATTGTTTCATCTTGCATTTAATCAATACCTATTTATTATTCTTTAATAAATCTCTTATTTCTTCTAAAAGAATAACTTGTTCATCTTTCTTTGGTTTTTCTTCTTCTTTTTTATGTCCTAACTTCTTGTCGGCTTTTTCTTTTAGACCATTAAGAATTTGTAACATAGTAAAGATACAAAGTGCAATTATTAGAAAATCAACAACACTTTGAATAAAAGAGCCATATTTGATAGAGGCATCCCCTACTTTAATACTTAGTGAACTAAAATCAAGTCCTCCTAAGACAACTCCTACTAATGGCATAATAATATCATTTACTAAACTACTAACTATTTTTCCAAAAGCTCCACCGATAATGACACCAATAGCCATATCTACAACTGATCCTCTACTTATAAATTTTTTAAATTCATCTGCTTCTTTTTTTAGATTTTTATGCACTTTTTTATCCATCTTATCCTCCTTTTTCACTCCTCGTGAAATTTCACACATATTATACTAAAAAAAGAACTATTTCTCAAGTTCTTTTATAATTTCTTCCTTATCCATCTTTGAATAACCTTTAATACCTTTTTCTTTAGCTAGTTCTTTAAGTTTAGTCAAACTCATTTTTTCATAAGTTGTTTCATCATCTTCACTAGGCATTTTACCATTTTCTACTAAGTAATCAATTTGTTCCTTAGTTAATGTTTCATATTCTAATAAGGTTGTTGCTAATAGTTCTAATAAATCACGATTATCATTAATAATCTTTGTAGCTTTCTTATAGCATTCATCAATGATTTTTCTCATTTCTGTATCTATTTCATGTGCTACTTCATTAGAGAAGTTTCTTGATTTATTATAATCTCTTCCAAGGAAGACGCTTCCTTCTTGTTGTTCTAATTGCATTGGTCCTAAATCGCTCATTCCGTATTCAGTAACCATTGCTCTTGCAATCTTTGTAGCTTTTGAAAAATCATTTTCTGCTCCAGTTGTAATTTCTCCAAATACTACCTCTTCAGCAACACGTCCTGCTAGTAGACCTGTTATTTGCTCTAATAAATCAGTCTTAGTAGAACACATTTTTTCTTCACTAGGAATCATCATATTATAACCGCCAGCAGAACCACGTGGAATAATTGTTACCTTTTGAACATCATTTGCTCCTTTTAGCTTAATTCCTACGACAGCATGTCCAGATTCGTGATATGCTACTAATTTACGGTCATTTTCACTACGTGTCTTACTAGATTTAGCAGGTCCCATTAATACCCTGTCACTAGCTTCATCTATTTCACTCATTGTAATTGCTTCTTTATTTCTTCTAACAGCAAGTAAAGCAGCTTCGTTTAATAAGTTTTCTAGGTCAGCACCAGAATAACCTGGTGTTCTTTTAGCAAGAGCTGGGATATTTACTCCATCTGCCAAAACTTTATTTCTAGCGTGAACTTTAAGAATCTCTTCTCTTCCTTTGACATCAGGTAAGTTAACAGTTACTTGTCTATCAAATCTTCCTGGTCTAAGTAAAGCTGGATCTAAAACATCAGGTCTATTAGTTGCAGCAATTATGATAATACCTTCATTTTCACCAAAACCATCCATTTCTGTAAGTAATTGGTTTAAAGTTTGTTCTCTTTCATCATGTCCGCCGCCGATACCACTACCACGTTGACGACCAACTGCATCTATTTCATCAATAAAGATTAAGCAAGGAGCTGTTCTTTTGGCTTGTTGGAACATATCTCTAACACGACTGGCACCAACACCAACAAATAGTTCTACAAAGTCAGAACCACTAATATAGTAGAAAGGAACATTTGCTTCACCTGCTACTGCTCTTGCTAGTAATGTTTTACCAGTTCCCGGAGGACCATATAATAATACTCCTTTAGGAATTCTTGCACCAAGTTTTTGGAATTTTTTAGGATTTTTTAAGAAGTCAATTAATTCTTTTACTTCTTCTTTTTCTTCTTTTAAACCAGCAACGTCCTTAAATGTTACTTTATTTTTATCACTTGATAATTTGGCTTTACTCTTTCCAAAATCAAATGAACCATTCTTTCCACCCATTTGCTTATTTAAGAACCAAAAACCAATAGCAAGTACTAATAGCATAGGTAAGTAGTTAGCTACAATAATTAATAATGAATTTGATTCTGGATCAGCTACAGCAGTAAATTCAAAGTTATATTTATCACTTGCAGTAACTAACTTCTTCATTACTTGTTCTGATAATGGAAGTCTTACATAAAAAGTTTCGTTTTCTTTATAATTTTTTAATTTACCACGTACTTCATAAATACTAGCTCTTTCTCTTGGTTTAACTTCTAGTTCAGTTACTTCACTAGAATCTAATGATTTCATAAATTCACTATAAGTTAAGTTATTAATTTTTTGATTAGCAATAGTAACAAAATAGAAAACGCCAAGCATGATAAGTAGTAAAAATACATAAGGAAGTAATCCTTGTCTTACTTTTTTATTTTGTGTCATATCAATATCTCCTTTAACTATTCATATTTCAGTATTATATCATAGAATTCATCTTTTTTCTTATCGTATTTAGTTTTTTTGATACCTGGTATAAAGACTATTTGGTTTTTGCTATCAACTACTACTGGCCATAAATCTCTATCTTTTAATGGTATTTTGCAATCTATAAATATCTTCTTTAATTTTCTATGTCCACCATTTTTAATTACTAATGTATCACCATATTCTCTAGTCCTAACTCTTAATGGCAAAGTTAAATCTTTACTTGATAATCTTGTAATATTATTACTATTGCCCGATTCTTCTTCTACTACTTTTAAAGTATGTCCATTAGGTAGTTTAGCATAATTTGATAATTCTATTTCGTATGTATCTATTATTTCTGTATTTCTATCAAATTCTATAGTATTATAACTCTTTCTAATAACTACATCATTTGGAAAATTAAGTTTAACATTAGCTCTTTTGGAAGTAATTATTTTAAATATAGCATCTAGATGTTTATCAGATATTAAAACTAAGTCATCCTGATAATATCTTTTTAATAATTCTTCTAAAACTAATTTTTGAATTATTTTATCTAATTCATTAAATGGTTCGATAAATAATTTATCATTTCTTACTACTTTGGTCAAGGCTTTTTGAACCTCTTTATTTAGGTACTCTGATACTTCTTCTAAGGTAGTATGAAATTTAATAAATTTCTGTTCTACTTTACTATCTTCTTTCTTTAGAAATGGCAATACTTCTTTACGATAACGGTTTCTTGTATAAACTGAACTGTTATTTGAAGCATCTATAGCATAAGGTATTTTATATCTATGGTCATAGTCTAATAATTTAGCTTTAGTTGTTTCAAAAAATGGTCTATAAATCGTATAGGTATCCATATTTACTATTTTTTTAAAACCAGAGTATCCATAAATATTAGAGCCTCTTACTATTCTCATTAAAATAGTTTCCATTAAATCATCGGCATGATGAGCTGTCATTAAGTATTTTGCTTGATATTTATTAACTACTTCTTCAAAGAAATTATATCTTATATTTCTTGCTTCATTGTGAAAATTATCATCACCATAATTTTTTATACGCATATATTCAAATACAACATCATGTTTAGCACAATATTCTTCTAGTAAAACTTTTTCTTCTTCACTTTCTTTTCTCTTTCCATGATTAACGTGAGCACAAATTAGTTTTATGTTTATTTTTTTTCTAAGCATTAATAACGTATGAAATAATGCCATAGAATCTGGTCCATAACTACATCCAAATACTATTACATCACCATCTTTTATTTTTATATCTTTATATAGTAATTCTACATCCATTTTTCCACCTCAATAAAAAGAATACCTATTTATCTTCAGGTATTCTAAGAATATATTCTCCATCTTTTGAATAATAATACTTTTCTCTTGCATACCTTGCTACATAATCTGCATCTTGTAATTTTAAAACGTCGGCTTTTAGTTCACTTTCTTTATCTTTTAAACTAGCAAGTTCTTTAGTAAGTTCCTTCTTTTCTTTATATTTACTATAGATACTAACCCAGTATTTTCCTACAGTATAGGTTGTGAACACTATCATAGCAAGAGAAAAAACACATAGAAAAAAGGGACCCATCTTCTTTTTTTTCTTCTTTTTAGCCATAATATCACCCACTTTTCCTGATAATATTATAGACTTTTTTTCTAAGTTTTGCAAATTAACTAATGGCTTTTTTGAAAGTTTGACATTATTTTCTGTATTTTCCTATAAGTAAGTAAATAGCCTAAAAAAATTAGTAAATAAAAAAGTGGATGAATCATTGCATTATTTATCTTTTTCATTGATATAAAATATAATAATGCCATATCTAAGGAGAAAAGAATGTTACCGATTATTTTTATTATTTTTTTACTTTGAAATAGAAATTTATAGTTAAGAGTAATAAGAAACGATAATAGTACTCCATATAGTCCTGAAAAAAAAATGGATATGATTTGTGTTTTTAAACTCATTATTTAAACAATCTTTGAAAGATACTACTTCCATCTTTATCTTTCTTAGAATTATCTTCTATATAGGTAAATCCATTAACATAACCTTTGATGGATACATTTCCTGATATAGTGTCTAATTTTATAAGTTCTAGGCCATCTCCTTTTACTACTAAAAAGCCCATAGTAGTTTCTATTAAAAATTCTTCTTTATCAAAGTTTTCAATTTTTTTTACTCCCGTTATTAAAAGGTTTTTTCTTTCTGTTAAAGTTATACTGTGGTTATAGTTACTTATTATTGTCTCTTTAGTTTCCATCTATTCTCCTCCTATTATAGAGTATGAATTAAAAAATGGTAAAAGAACAAAAAAAGAAGAACTAGTCTTCTTATAATTACTATTCTTCAGAATCCAAAGTATTTTGGTAAGCTTCTAGAATTTTATCTTGAAACATTGCTCTTACTTCAGGATTGATTGGATGAGCTATATCACGATATCCTCCTGTAGGAGTTTTTCTACTTGGCATTGCAATAAACAAACCATTTTCTCCTTCAATGATTCTGATATCATGAACTGCAAAACTATCATCCAATAAGACAGATGCAATTCCTCTCATACGAGAGCCTTCTTTGTCAACTTTTCGTACAGTGACTGATGTAATTTCCATATATCTTCCTCCTTTTAAAGCACTGACACTTTATACTTTAATTCTATCTTATCTTTTTTGTAATTGCAAGAAGTTTATAGGTACTTGACAGCAAACACGTCAACTGATTATTTCAACACTTTCTGTTATTAAGTCACTATAACTAAATGACTTGATTTTATTTTCTTCACCTTCCAATCTAACTAAAAATATTGAAGGATAAAGTTCAATTATTTCTCCATTGAATTCTTCTATTTGGTTTCTACTTCCATTAACTTTAAAGTGTAAAATAGTACCTTCTTTTTCTTTTACTTTACTTCTCATACTATCTAGGTTCATCTTGGATACCCCACATACATAGTACCGTTAGTGATAATTCCACCCATACCAGCACTTCCATAATGAGTTTTATCTATAAGTGGTATCAAATCAATGGCTTTATTTACAGGAGAAAGAGCTACACAAGAAGCCACTATTGCCGGATCTAAGGCATGAATATTTATTCTTTTAGGACTTGAGGCAAAGTTACTTCCTGCCTTTATTAATTCCTCATAGTTTGATTGACAAGCTCCTGCAATTATTATCAATTTATCTTGATTTTTTTCATACATTCTCGCTTTTTTTATAGCATTAACAAAGTTTTCTGAGTTTTGATAATTTTCTATTTTACTTTTATCTTTGGCATGTTTTTTTAAGAAATCATGTCCTGTTATTACTACTATATCTGGTTTATATTTTTCTAATGTGTCTGTTATCACATCTTCTATTTCACTTTCTTTAACCTTTATACCATAAGCTTCTAAATGCATATCTTTATAAAAATTGATACATCTATCTAAATAAAATTTATCAGAATCAAATTGAACTATTTTACCAGGTAAATAGAAATATTCGTTTCTATCTAGTGAGATTAAACTTTCTACCTTTTCAATATCTACTCTATCTGTTTCTTTTTTAACTGAAACTTTAGTTAAATCAGTTAACTCACTATCTGCATAAAGCCTAACATCTACCCCTCTTAGATAAGCTATATCATCTTCTATATCGATTATTTGAAAGACTAAGTCATTATTATAAGATTGCCTAGTTACATAGTCACCTAACTTAAAATTCATCTAATCACCCAGTAAAGTTTATGCAAGAATAGTTTAAATTATTTATAAAGTTTATTTGCTATATCAACAAATATTTTATAATCTAACTGTTCTGCTCTTACACTTAAATCTAGATTATACTTTTCTAAAACTTCACTAACTAATTTTAAATCGTATTTTTTTAAGTTATTTCTTAGTGTTTTTCTTTTAAATTGAAAGCTATCATGAACTATTTGTTGAAAAAACTCTTCACTCATTAATTTTTCTTTCGTTTCCTTTGGTTTAAATGATACTACTATGCTATCCACATTTGGTTTAGGAATAAATTCTTCTCTACTTACTAAAAATTCTTTTTTTGTATCAAAGTAATATCTTAATAAAACAGTTAATGCACCATATTCTTTTTTTCCTGGCGTAGAAGTAAATCTTTCTCCTACCTCTTTTTGTACCATCATCACAATTTTGCTAAAATAAAGACCAGAATTTATTAGTTTAAAAAGTATTGGTGTAGTTATATAATAAGGAACATTACTTACAAAATATAAATTTTTATATTGATAGTTGGCTAAGTCTTCTTTAATATCTTGTTGCAAAAAGTCTCCAAAATAGATAGAGATATTATCTGCTCCTCCTAAGTTTCTTATTAATATGTCTTCTAGAGTTTTATCTATTTCATAACATAATACTTCGCCTTTATCTTTTAGATATTTAGTTAAGGCTCCTGCTCCTGGTCCTACTTCAATTATCAAAGATTCATCTTTAATATCTGCTGCTTCTACAATTTTTGCTAATACTTTTTCATTTTTTAAAAAGTTTTGACCAAATTTTTTCTTAAATTGAAATTTTTCATTCATATTAAAACCTCTTTCTCAATGTTGTTATTATATCATAGATATTTTGTTAAATTTTATAACTTTAACGCATAAAAAAAGAAAAGTTTATTTTTTCAACTCTTCCTTAGCTGGTTTAATCATAAATAATATATTAGAAACTGATAAACCATATAGCATTATTTTCATATAAGATATAAATGTATTGAAATAGTTAAAATCAATTCCATAACCATATTTTTCATTAAGTACCATATTTTTATCAGCGAATGCTCTATAGCCTACTACTATTATTGTAGTAAAAATTATACATGCTGTTAAATTATAAAATATGTTATTATTAACTCCTTCTTGTTTAAATACAAGGTTAATTATGAATAATAAGAAGATAATTAAGAATGGAATAAATTCTGGCAGTAATGTTACAAAGCTTTTTTCTAGTCTAACATTCATTCTTACCATTATAAATAAGGTAATTGCAAATGCACCTAATAGTAAAATATATTTCAATACCGCAAATATAATATTTAATATTTTCTTCATATTAACCTCCTATTACTTCGTTATGATACCAATCTGAAAGCTCTACTAAAAGGTCTAACGTATTTTGATAATTTGTATTAATCGAATTATAACTATCTTTAGCTAAGAAGAAAATACTTGATCTACTTATATCATTTGTAAAATAATAATTATCGGCATTTTCTAAACTTGAAGTAATATAACCATTACTTGATAATTGTTCATTAATAGTTGTTTTGATAAATGGTCTTATATTTTTTAAGCTTTCAATATTAAAACTATTATTTTCATCAATAAAGGTATTTAATTGCATTACAACACAGTCATTTAAAATATTATTTTGATAAAATTTTCCTAGTTTATAAACATCTCTTAATTCTACAGTTTGTTTGCTAGCTAATTCTTTATACTCATCACTTTCAAACACTTTAACACAATTATTTAATTTTATTTGAATACTATTCATATCATATATATTATTTCTTCCTTGATATGAATTTTGTTGATATGAATTTATATTAGTTTTTATTTTTTCTAGTTTTTCTTTTGTTTTTTGATCATTAGCAACTACTTCACTGCTAACATCAATTTTTGTGCTTAATTCTTTGTAATGATAGAAATTTAAAAATAATAGAAAGAAAGAAAAACCAAAAACTAAACCAGTTAGTGCGTAAGCAAATATATTTATATATTCCAATAACATTTTTTTCATTAATTATTCTCCTTTACTATTATATTAACTTTATAGGCATAACTTTTATTTTCCCAAGTACCTTTTTCAACTGAATCTGGTATATATACTTTAAGTTCATAATTATTAGTCTTACCAGCCATAGCATATCTTTCATCTAAGATATTGTTTTTTACTTTTGCTAAGTTTCCTTTTTTTATAATTTTGTCATTAAGTAATAATTCATAATTTAACTGACTTTTAGAAAGTTTTGCTTCCGTAATGTTTACTTCTTCAAAAACAACTTTATAAGAACTTTTAAAATCATTTACATTTTTTATACTGAATTTATAATTTGGAACAGATTGTGCTTCGCTTTCAGTCATTGGTACCAAGTTTTCATTTAATGCTACTTCGTCACTTTCTTTTTGAACCTGCAAAGTATTTATTTTTCCAATATCACCGTAGTAAAAAACCTTATACCAAAGAAATGATGTACAAATTACAAAAGCAAAAAGAAGAATTCCTCCCAAAGCAAGAAATATTTTCTTTGTCATTATCTATATCTTCTCCTTTCTGTTTTTGTATTACTATCTACCTTTTTTGAATTTTCTTTTGATTTTTTTTGCGTTGATATTTCTTTATCTTTATTTTTTTCTTTTAATTGTTCTTTCTTTTCTTTTAGTTCTTCTTTATTTTTGCTTTCTTTTTGATTATTAGGATCATTTTTAATTGTCTTAATTATTTTAATTATGTCTGCTCCAATAATTCCTACTGTAGGAACAATAATTAACAAGACCCATCCTACTACACTACTTAATATGTATTGTATATACCCAAGTTTTGGTAAACGTATAAGAACTTTTCCATAAATAGTGTCAAAGGTTTGTCGTGAGGCATCTTCTGTGTTATTAGCATCTCCCTTTGTTGTAAATAGATACTTACCATCATCTGTCTTTTCTATTTTTCTTACTCTGTGTGTAACCGTTACTCCAGAACTACGATAATCTGTTGAGTTAAAGGTTATTACGTCTCCGACTTTTATATTTGATGGATCCTTTACTCTCATTGTTACAATTACATCCAATACATTTATATTTGGCACCATACTTGGACTTACTATTGTATAGGCCGATACCAATGGTGGTTTGGTTACACCTTTTTTTAAATTATTTCGTTGGTCTAAAAAGTTTACAATTATTAGCAAAAAAACTAAAATCATTATTAATAAAACTGAATACATAATAACTGTAAATATATAGTGTACTATTCTTTTCAATTTCTCAAAAAAAGAAAGATTAGAAAATGGTACTGTAATAGCTATTTCATTATCTTTCAAATTTATCACCCGCTTATCATTCTCCACTATTATAAGTGTATCACATCTTTATTTTTTTTAAAATAGAAGTTTATTATTTAGATTTGGCTTTAGCATTAGCATGAAGTGATACTTGAACTGTAAATGTTTTTTGAGTTGCATCAACTTTAGTATTTTCATCTACCCACATTCTAAAGCGATAGTTATCAGTTTTACTTGTATCAACTGTATTTTTATATAACAACATTGTTCCTTTTTCACTTCCAATAGTTGTTGTTGAAGTTAACGGAACAAAGTGTTGAGGTTTCATTACTTCTTCATATTCTCCACCAATTTTCTTTTCTAAATATAGTTTTACTTCATTATTTTTTAATGTTGATGTGTCTTGCTTTTGTCCAGAGATTTCATATGTGATAGCTGCATTTCCTTGAATAGTTGATGTTACACTAAAATCAAAATATTGATTAGTTCCAGACATTGCTTTACCACTTTCGTCTGTCATCGGCATTGCATTAGTAATCGTTATTCCGTTAGTATCTTCTGTATAGTCTAGTGATATTCTTCCAGTCGTAATAGAGTTGGTTTTGTCTCCTTTTTTTGTCACTGTTACTGATATGGCAGATATTCCTATTACTAGTAAAATTAAGAGTAATAAAATAATAAGTACAAAATATAATTTTTCTCTTTTTTCCTCTTTTAGTTCTTCTTTCTTTTCTTCTTTTTTCATAAACCAAGACACTCCTATTCTGTTTAAATTGTAGCATACTTTCATTTTATGGTAAAGAAAAAAGTGTCAGAGATTAGACACTTAACTATATTTATTATTGAGCATTTGCTTTTCCGTATACATTTACTCTTAGCTTATATGATTGCTTAGTACTTGTATTAGTATATGTATCAGCAACCCACATTCTTAAACGATAACTAGTTGTTGTTGATGTTTTTGTACTTCCTGATACCAATACAAATTGACCAGTTGGAGCTCCACTGGCTTCATTGGAAGCTGTTGGAGTTAGGTTTGATACTAATGTTGGAGCTAACACTACTTTGCTATCATCTCCACTAGTTAGGTATACTTTGATTCCAGAATTTAAAGACGAACTTGCAGAATCAATTGAAGCTGTTATAGCATAATTAATTGTTGCAGTACCTTGAACAGTTGATGTCACTGTAAAGTCAAAAGTATTATTAGTACCAGTCAATTTTTTTCCAGAATCATCAGTCATTGGTAAAGCATCAGTTAGAGCTATACCATTTGTTGGTTCACTATAACTCATTGTAATAGTACCTGTTGTAACTGTATTTACTTTTGTACCTGTCTTTGAATAAGTGAATGCTGCAAATGATACACCAACTAAAGCAACCACTAAAATTGCAACTCCTAAGATGGAAACTAGAATCTGTTTTGAATTATTTTCGCTCATTTGTCTAACCTCCTTACAATATAAAGATATCACAAATATTAGGAAATTAACAAGTAAATTTTTCAGAAAAGAAAAAGTGTCAGTAATTAGACACTTTTATAGGTTATTATTTAGCAGGTGCTTGTCCATAAACATTGACTTTTAAAACATATTTTTGTTGTGTTGATGGAGCTGTATAATCATCTGCAACCCACATTCTTAGACGATAGCTCTCTGTAGTTGTTGCACTATAAGTACCAGTCTTTAAGATATATTGACCAGCTGGTGCTCCAGCAGCGTTTCCATTAGTTGTTGTAGTTAATGCACTAACTTTAGTTGGTGCAAGAATCTGAGCATCTTCTTGATCTGTTAAATATACTTTAACACCGCTATCTACTACTGTACATTCATCACCTTTTACAGCTGTAATAGCATAGTTGATAGTTGTACTACCACTAACTGTAGCTGCTACAGTAAAGTCAAATGTATTATTATTACCTGTTAATGCTTTACCAGCTGTATCTGTGATAGGAAGTGCATTAGTTAAGTTAATACCATTTGTTGGTTCACTATAACTCATTGTAATAGTACCTGTTGTAATTGTATTTGCTACTGTACCAGTTTTTGAATAACTAAATGCAGCGAATGAAATTCCTACTACAGCTACTATTAAAATTGCAACTCCTAAAATAGAAACAAGAACCTGCTTTGATGAATTAGTATTGTTCATCTTTGTCTAACCTCCTTACAATATAAAGATATCACAAAGATATATAATTTAACAAGTGTTTTTTTTAAAACAAAGAAAAAGTGTCAGAGATTAGACACTTTAATAGTTAAACTATTGAGCTTTTGCAGCACCATAAACATTAACTTTTAAGATATATTTATGTTGAGCAGCAAATTCTGTAGTGTTTGCACCATCAGATTGTTGACCATAGTTGGCATCTACCCACATTCTTAAACGATATTGTTCTTTAGTAGTTGCTGTATAGTTACCTTCTTTTAGAAGATATTGTCCATCAGTAGCTCCTGAAGCATGGCTACTAGTTTTTGACAATGCAGATACTAATTTAGGTTCAAATACAGCTGTTTCAGCATCTCCGTTTACTGAAGTTAAATAAACCTTAATTCCTGAATCTGGAACATCACTAGCAGCATCTTTTACAGCAGTTATTGCATAACTAATGTTAGTATTACCAGCAATAGTAGCATTTACTGTAAAATCAAAAGTGTTATTATCACCACTTAATGCTTTACCAGCTTCATCTGTGATAGGAAGAGCATCTGTTAAATTGATACCATTTGTTGGTTCACTATAACTCATTGTAATAGTACCTGTTGTAATTGTATTTGATACTTCACCAGCTTTTGAATAACTAAATGCCGCAAATGAAATTCCTACTACAGCTACTACTAAGATAGCAACTCCTAATACAGATAATAGAATTTGCTTTGATGAATTGTTATTGTTCATCTTCGTCTAACCTCCTTTACAATACAAATATAACACAGTTAATAAGTCAAGGCAAGATGTATTTTGCATTTTTTAGTGGAGCTTTGTAAACAAAGACAGAGCATTTTTTGTTGTTTTATTTGCAATAATATTTATATCTAAATTTAGTTCGTTAGCTATAAATTCAGCTATTATTGGGATATTTTTAGATGTATTTATTTTTCCTCTATATGGAACTGGAGAAAGGTAAGGACTATCTGTTTCTAAAACTATATTTTCTAAATTTAATTGTTTTACTGTATCTTTTAAATGACAATTTTTGAATGTTACGACTCCGCCAATTCCTAATAGATATCCCATTTTTATATACTGACAAGCAGTTTCATAACTTCCACTAAAACAATGAATTATTCCTTTTACTTTATATTTTTTTAGAATTGTTATAGTATCATTTGTGGCTTCTCTTGTGTGGATAACTACTGGTAAATTGTACTTTTCTGCTAAGCTTAATTGTTTTTCAAATAATTCTTTTTGTTTTTCTTTATTTTCAGTAGAATAGTGATAATCTAAGCCTATTTCACCAATACCAACTATTTTATTATTTAATAATAATTTTTCCAATTTTTGCAAATCTATATCTATAATTCCTTCTGCTTCTTCTGGATGATATCCAATTGTAGCATAAACTTCCGGATAAGTATTAATTATCTCCATTGTCTCATCTAAATCTTCTCTAGTACAACCAGAAATAATAATTTTTTCTACTTCGGCTTTTTTAGCTTCTTCTACTACTTTTGTAATATCATTATAATCTTTTTTACTTAAATGGCAGTGTGTATCTATAAACATATTTTATTCCTTCAAACTTTCTTTTTGTAATATAATTGTTTTTATTAAACTTAATAAAAGAAAATAGTCTACCTATTTAGTAAACTATTCTTATTTTTCTTTTTATAAATGCAAATTCTTATAAAATAAACAGTCAAAAATATGGCATAAGATATATCTAATATATTGCGTCCATCAATTGCGGTAATTACAACACCAATATATAGCAATATAAATGCCATGTGACATATTCCAATACCTCTTGATTCATCCATAAAAAGTAACCTCTTCCTATACTACCTATATTAGAAATATACCATTTTTTGGAAAAAATCAATAATGTATTTTTCAATTTTTTATTAGTTTACATTTTTTTACAATGATTTAGTATCAATTCTCTCAAATAGTATTGATGGAGTATTAACTGTATATTTATTATTAGTTTTAAATATTAAATCACTATCTTTTATATTTAGTTGGTGCAAAATAGAGTCACTTGTTTCTGGTAAATATGGGGATAATAAAATTCCACAAACACGTATCGATTCTAATAAATTATATAATACTGTTTCTAATCTATCTTTATCGTCATCATTTTTAGCTAAAATCCAAGGTGTTGTATCATCTATATACTTATTGCTACTTCTTAACACTTCAAAAATTTCACTAATGGAATTTGCTACTTGCAAGTTATCCATATTATCCATAACCTTTTTATCCAAATTATTTATTTTACTAATAAATTCACTATCTAATTCATTTGTAATATTTTTGTTAGTTATATTTCCTTCAAAATATTTTAAGGCCATAGTTAATGTTCTGTTTACCAAATTTCCTAATATATTTGCTAAGTCAGAATTATGTTTATTTATTAGTAATTCATTTGTAATATTTCCATCTTGTGCAAATGGTATTTCATGTAATAAATAATATCTTACCGTATCTACACCAAATTTTTCCACTAATTCATCTGCATATAAAACATTGCCTTTACTTTTACTCATCTTATCATTTGCCATCAATAACCAAGGATGACCAAATACTTTTTCTGGTAATGGTAAATCTAAAGCCATTAATATTATTGGCCAATATATAGTATGAAATCTTAAAATATCTTTTCCTATTAGATGCAAATTTGCAGGCCAATATTTTTTGAATTTTTCACTCTGATTTTCTGTATCATACCCCAAAAATGTTATATAGTTTGTTAGAGCATCTATCCATACATAAATAACGTGTTTTGTATCAAAAGGAACTGGAATTCCCCATTTAAATGTTGTTCTTGAAACACATAAATCTTGCAAACCTGGTTTTAAAAAATTCTGAATCATCTCATTTTTTCTAGATTCTGGTTCTATAAAATGTGGATGTGTTTCAATATATTCTTCTAACTGTTTTTGATATTTACTCATTTTGAAGAAATATGCTTCTTCTTTAGATTTTTTTACTTCTCTATGACAGTCTGGACAATGACCATCTATTAATTGGCTATCTGTAAAAAAAGATTCACAAGGTAAGCAGTACCATCCCTCATATTCACCTTTATAGATATCTCCTTTATCATATAGTTTTTGAAAAATATGTTGAACAGTTTTTTCATGTTGCTCATCAGTTGTTCGTATAAACTTGTCATAACTGGTATTCATTAAATCCCATATTCTTTTTATTTCACTTGATACTTCATCTGTAAACTCTTTTGGAGTCTTTCCCTCAGATTTTGCTTTTTCTTCTACTTTTTGGCCATGTTCATCTGTACCAGTTTGAAAATAAACATCATATCCTTTCAATCTTTTATAACGAGCAATAGCATCTGCTAAAACTATCTCATAGGTATTTCCTATATGTGGCTTACCTGATGTATAAGTAATTGCTGTACTAATGTAATATTTTTCCATATTATCCCTCCCTAAACAAAAAAGTTATTACTCAAAGGATGAAAAACTCCGCATACCATCCTTGTTTACAATAACCTGTATAACTTTCTGGATTTAACGCTCCACAACGACTACATCTATGTATTGATATAATAACTTCGGAGCTAATATAGTACACAGTTTTTATTTTATAAAAAAAATAACCATGAACATCTCCATTAATGTTTCTAACAGTGTTATTTTATCACAAATATATTTATTCTTCAAGACATTTTTCTAAAAATTGGGCGATAATTTGGGAAATATGAATTTGTTCTTCACTAAATCTTTTTCCTGTGTGTATATCTATTATTAAAACTAAACCAACGACTTCGCCGTCAGATAATATAGGGCATACTAAACAATCAAACATTTTATCTAAGAATTCATCGGAGTTAATTATATCATTATATGAAATACTGTATTTACTAACTTTTTCATTATTGAGCAAAATATTTTCTAAGTTATTTGAAATACTTCTATCAATGAATTCTTTTTTCAAGGCGCCGCTTCCAGCAATGATGTTATCACGATCTGCTATAAAAATATTACTTTTTATAGTACTAGCTATAGTATCGATTAAACTTTGAGATATTTCCTTTAAATCTGATGCAGAAGTAAATTTTTTTAGAATTATTTCTTCTTCATTGGTGTAAATTTCTAATGATTCGCCTTCTCTGATGCGTAATGTTTTTCTAATTTCTTTTGGCAGTACTATTCTCCCCAAATCATCAATTCTTCTTACTACGCCTGTTGATTTCATAAAATGCTCCTTTCTTTCTAGCAATATCTTTCCCAAGTTTATTTATTTTATACCATTAAAAAACCTTTATATTATTATTATATACAGGTGCTATTGCTTTTTTGTGTGGTAATTATTTCCAAAAAAACTCGCATCTCTAATCAAAGAGATGCGAGTTTTTTTGGGTAAAAATAAGGCGTTCAGTTTGCTCATTTATTCCATTTATAAGTGTTGTATTTTTCACAATAATTTTCATATCTATAGTTTCCATTAAATCTTTTGGATATGTAATTTTAAGATATTTTGTTATGTATTTTAGTAATCTATCTGGTATTTTATCTGACTGATAAAAATCAGAAATATGTTCAATTAAAAAGTTCATATTTTCTATTAATTCCAGTTTTATTTCCTTCTTTAAATCTTTATCTAATATTGATAAATCTTTTCTAAATAGTTTAAGTGTTCCATCCTTACTTTTTTTAGATAATGACTTTATATGTTTTTTTAGGTATTTTTTTCTAAGGTTTTCTAAGGTTTTAACTTTTTTTTGCATCGAAAATCTATATCTTTCAACATAGTTATCTACTGCTTGCGTATTTAATATTAGTTTATAGTCTTTACCTAAGGAAAGTAATTTTTGTTTTATTACATCCATAGCTTCTAAAGGTGGTCTCATAAAAAGAGGTAATAAATCATCATTTATCAATGAATAAGTATTATTGTTTATTAATTCTTCTAATGAATTTAAATATATTTTTAAATGTTGATCAAATAACTCTTCTTGTTTCATAATCTTTCCTTACCTTTATCATCTTAAGGATAACAGTACTTTAATAATAAGTCAAGATGTAATTAATGTTGATAATAATTCTGTCAGGTAGAAGATAGGGTGTTTTTCAAGTTTGATTGTGTCTAATACTATTGTTACATTATCACTAGTTGATTTAAATCTAAACATCGGACTGATATTAAAAGCTGTCTTAAATAAACTTTCTCCATCTTTTATTTTTTTTGCTGAAATAGTTATTTCTATTGTATTCTTTGTTTGGTAAACTTTTTTAATGTCTAACTTTTTGACTAATTTTTCAAACCATTCTTCATACATATAAACTATTATATCTTCGTCAATTTTTCCAAAACGATCTTCTAATTCCTGCATAGTGGCTAAAAGTTTTTCTTTACTGTCTATGCGATTGATAATTCTATGAATTTCTATTTTCAACTCTTCTTCTTTTACGTAGGAATCAGATATATGTGTTGAAACAGAAATTAATGGTGTTTGTGAAGTTTCTTCTTCTAAGATTTCCTCACCTTTTAACTTCTTTGTTTCTTCTTCTAACATTTTTAAGTATAAGTCAATACCTACACTATCAATAAAACCGGCTTGTTCACTACCTAATATATCCCCCGCTCCTCTTATTGACAAATCTCTAGTTGCTATGGCAAAACCGCTTCCTAATGAAGTAAAGTCTTTAATCACTTTCAATCGTTTAGTAGCAGTTGATGATAATAACTTTCCTTCTTGATACATTAAGTAACAGTAAGCAATTTTATTACTTCTCCCTACTCTTCCTCTAATTTGATATAACTGACTTAGTCCAAAATGATCTGCATCTAATATAATTAAAGTATTTACATTTGGCATATCTATACCTGTTTCAATAATCGTAGTACATACTAACACATCAGCCTCATGTTTTATAAATTTCATCATTTTATCTTCTATTTCATTTTTATCCATTTGTCCATGAGCAGATAGAACTCTTGCATCTTTCACTAAACTACCAATTTCATCTACTTTTTCATTTATATCTTTAACATGATTATATAGTATAAATACCTGTCCAGAACGAGCTAACTCTTTATTTATTGCCTCTTTAATTAATGTTTTATTAGTAGGAAGCACATAAGTTTGAACCGGATATCTATTAACTGGTGGTGTTTCAATTAATGACATACTTCTCAAACCTGTTATTGATAATTGAAGAGTTCTCGGAATTGGAGTGGCAGTTAGTGTAAGCACGTCAATATTACTTTTATACATTTTAAGCTTTTCTTTTTGCTTAACCCCAAATCTTTGTTCTTCATCAACAACTAATAATCCTAAATCTTTAGGCTTAATATCATCACTCAAAAGTCTATGTGTTCCAATAACTAAGTCGATTGTTCCATCCTTTAAAGAATTTATTATTCTTGTTGTTTCTTTTGAAGAAGTAAATCTATTTAGTAAGCCTATTTTTATAGGAAATGAGGAAAATCTTTCTAAGGCTGTTTCATAATGTTGATTTGAAAGAATAGTAGTTGGACAAAGAAACAAAACTTGTTTTTGGCTTAAAATTGCTTTAAATATTGCTCTAAATGCAACTTCTGTTTTACCAAAACCAACATCTCCTATTAATAATCTATCCATCGGATGTGGAGCTTCCATATCATTCTTAATTTGACTTGTGGCAGTCAATTGATCTTTTGTTGGTTGATAACTAAAACTATCCTCAAATTGTTTTTGTAGCTCATCATCTGCTAAAAAAGCAAATCCTTTTTGACTTTCTCGTTCTGATTGAATTCTTAATAAATCAAGAGCCATATCATGAACTTTTGTCTTTACTCTATTTTTAACTTTTTGCCATTGGCTACCACCTAACTTATATATTTTAGGTACTACACCTTCTTTAGATGAATACTTAAGTAATAAATCAATTTTTTCTACTGGTATATATAATTTATCTTTATCTTGGTATAGTACCTCAACATAATCTTTTAATTGATTCCCTTGTTTTAATGTTTTTAAACCATTATATATTCCTATACCACAACTTTGATGAACAACATAATCACCAATTTCTAGCTTATTAATATCTGTTATTTTTGTTCCGTATTTAAAGTTTGTCTTGTATTTTTTGACTAAAGTTCTATTATGAAATAATTCATTTGCTGTCAAAAAAATATAGTCCTTATATATAAATCCACTTTCCATATCTAACGAAATATAGTTTATACGTGATGATACAATATTTTCTAAAGTAGTAGATATAGATGGTAATTTTATTTTATTTCTTAAATTTTTTTGTTGATATTCTTTAATAGAAATTATTATTGTTTTTCCATTTGCCAATTCATCTTTTAAATATTTTTCTATTGCCTCTATATTCTCATAAAATTGTGGCGGATTTTTTGTATTAAATGATATTATTTTTTTATCAAATTCAATAGCACTATCTAGTGAAAAATACAATATTGAGTTTTTAAGATATTTTTCTTCATACGGAAAAAAGTACCTTTTTGGTTTTATTGATTGTTCTTTTATGTAATCTAAAACTTCATTTTTTGTAGTTTCATATACATTTTTGATTGTATGAATATCTTTATAAATAACAATTGGTTGTTTTAAATAATCTTGAATTGAACTTACTTCTATATACTCCTCTAAAGTTTTTGAAGTTTTTTCTTCTTCTATTAATTCATTAATTAAAAATTCCGTACATGGATAAATTGTTATTTGCTTTTTGTGTTCAAGTGATCGTTGATTATTCTCATCAAAAGTTCTTATTGATTCTATACTATCACCAAAAAATTCTATTCTTATTGGATGTATTTCTCCTAATGGAAATATATCTACTATAAATCCGCGAACTCCAATCTCTCCAGTTTTTGTTACTATAGTTTCTCTCTTATATCCCAATAATAAGAGTTTATTAATTAAATCATCTCTGGATATTTCCATATTAACCGTTAAACTTAATATTTTTGAATCATAATTCTCTTTTGTTGGTAAAAAATGTAAATACCCCATCAAATGTGTAATTATAATTAGTGGCTTGCCTAAACTGATTTCTTTTAAAGTTTCCAATCTAGTAATAAGTAAATCAGGAGAAACAGCAATTGCCTCACTTGTTAAAAAATCATCCATTGGAAACAAGTAGGCATTCTCTGTGTATAAGCCTATTTTCTGAAATAATTTATTTGCTTCTAATAAAGTTGGAGTTACTAATAATATATTTTTATTTTCTTGCTTTAACATTTTCCATACATACATTGCAAAAAGTTCTTCAGACATGTTGTCTAAAGAAATAGGTTCAATTTTTATCGGTTGCAATATATTATCTATAAAGTTCATAAATTCCTACTTTCTGTGATTGTATTTATTCATAACTATATCAAAACTTTTATTAGCATAATCATCTATTATATTATCAACTACTGGCTCCAATTCTATTAATTTTTTTTCTTCTTCCGGACTAAACTTTGAAAGTACAAATGATATTTGATCCATCGTATTTCTAATATCAGAATTTATTCCTATTCTTAATCGATTGTACTTGTTAGTTTTTAAACACTCTTCTATATTTTTTAATCCATTATGTCCACCACTACTTCCTTGACTACGCAATCTATAAGTTCCAATTGGAAGCGCTAAGTCATCACTAATAACTAATATTTCTTCTGGTTTTATTTTATAGTATTTTGAAAAAAGAACAACTGATTCTCCAGAAAGATTCATATAAGTTTGAGGTTTTAAAAATATCACTTTTTCACCATTTATTATTTTTTCGCAATACAACCCCTTAAATTTATTTTTCCAGATAATATCTTGATTTGAAAAATAGTTATCTATAAAAATAAAACCTATATTGTGTCTTGTATTCTTATATTCATTTCCATAATTTCCCAATCCTACTACTAATTTCATTCTTAACCTCTTTCTAAAATTATTTCCCGGGAAATAATTATTTATTTTGATGATATTCTTTATAAATAATAGATTTGGCTAATCCACGTTCCTTTGCTACTTTTTTCATTGCATCATTTAATGTTATATCGTCTTGTAAATATAAATTAATATGTTCTTCTATTGATAAGTTTTGATAATTTTGTTTAATTCCTTCTACTACTAAAACTATTTCACCCTTTATCTCAAATTCATTACTTAAATATTTATTTATGTCTGTTCTTATAACTTCTTCATACTTTTTAGTTAATTCTCTAACAATTGCTATTTTTCTATTTCCAAATATTTCCATCATATTTTTTAAAGTATAACTTAATCTTTTTGGTGATTCATAAAATATCATCGTAAATGTATAATTCTTCAATGTATCTAATTCTTTTAATTGTTTACTTTTTTTAGAATTTAAAAAACCATAAAATAAAAATGGTTGGGGAGCTAAAGCTGATAATGTTAATGCTGGAACAAAAGCAGTTGCTCCAGGCAAACTTACAATATTATAATTCTCTTTTGCTACATGCGCAACTATTTTGTAACCTGGATCACTAATAATTGGTGTACCTTGATCTGTTACTAATCCCACATTCAAACCTTCATCCAAATACTCAATAACTTTAACACACATTTGTTCTTCGTTATGGTCATGACAACTTACTAACCTTTTTTTGATATTAAAATTACTTAATAATTTACCAGTTTCTCTTGTATCTTCACACAAAAGAACATCTACAAGCTCTAAAATTTTTAATGACCTTATTGTTATATCATCGTAGTTACCAATTGGAGTTGGTATCAAGTATAATTTGTTACTTTTCATTTTTTTCCTCACTTTCTAAAAAAATAGGTGATTCTATTTTTAAACCTGATTTTCCATAATATGTTGCATCTACCAAAAATAATGACGATAATGAGCTTTTATTATAATAAATAAATTTAATTCTTTTAGGTTCTAAATTATATTTCTTTAATGTTGCTAATATTTCAACAAACCGTTCTGTCCTTTGTATAAAATAAAAATGACCATTTTGCTTCATTATTTTACTTGCGTATAAAGAAATTTCATCAAAATTTATTTCAACTTCATGGCGAGAAATTGCTTTTGAAATTGAAATACTCATTTTTCTATTTTCATTTATTTTGAAATAAGGAGGATTAGCAACTACTATATCAATACTATTTGGAGAAAAATATTTCTGACAATTTTGAAACTTATCTTCTATAATTTCTATTTGATTATTTAAGTTATTATCTTGAATATTTAATTTGGCAATTTGTACCAATTTTTTTTGAATTTCTATTCCATAAATTTTATTATTTGTTTTTGTACTCAATAGTAAAGGAATTAATCCTTGGCCAGTTCCTACATCAAGAATAATTTTATTTTTATTATGTGACAAATCAATAAAATCAGTTAATAAAACAGTATCACTTGTTAACAAAAATGAATCAGATAATTGAGTATAAATTATTTTATTTTTATTATGTTCAATTATTTGTATTTCAGTTTTCATTTTTGATTTCAACTACTTCCCTATTTTTTAATTCTATTTTGTATGTGTTGTTTAATATATTGATTTCTACAACTTTCCCTTCCGTATTTCCAAATTTTACCAATTTTCCAATATTTGGAAAATTATTTTTTAATTTCGTATAATTGTCATCTTCGTATTTTAAACAACATAGTAATCTGCCACATATACCATTTATTTTTGTTGGATTCAATGCTAAAAATTGATTTTTGGCCATTCCAATAGATACACTGGAAAAATCTGTCAAAAAAGTATTACAACATAAAAATAAACCACAAGGTCCTATCCCACCTATTTTCTGAGCTTTATCACGAACTCCTATTTGTCTAAGTTCTATTCTCGTTTTGTATTTTTGTGCTAAAATTTTGGCTAATTCTCTAAAATCAACTCTTGTATCTGCTACATAACTTACATACAATTGTTTTCTATCAAAAGTATAAAAAGAATCAACAAATCTCATTTCTAGTTTTAACTCATTAGCTTTACCTTGTGAGTAAGCCAAAACTTCTATAGAATCAAGTTCATTTTTTTTCTGTTGATTTAAATCAGTAGCTGTGGCTATTCTAATAAATTTAGTTTTCTCTTCTAAAATAGTGTTAAGTAGGTTATTATTCACTTCAAACTTTATTACTTCCGCTAATCTAAAATTTGATTCTGTTTCAACAATTATTTTCGTTCCAATATCTACTGTTTCATCTTTTAAGGGTTGAAATTTTATTGCAACAATTTCTTTTTTTAAACATGAATTACTATATTTAATTATTAGAAACTTCATTTAATACCTCCATAAATTTAATCAATAAAGAGTCAAGCCAAAGTTTAATATTTACATTGTATTGTAATTTAACCAAAAATTCATCAATAATTCCAATTATTTCCAATAATTGAACATTCGATAAATATGGTTTATCAATATTTATATTTTGGATTTTAATACTACTGTTTTCTAAATAACATTGAAATATTTTTGACAAATCTTTTAGAGTTTTAATTGATTGATCTTTAGTTTGAAATAAATTTTCATAATACTTATTAAATCTTAATATAAATGGTTTTTCCTTTGATTCAAAATTGTTAACTAATTCTAAAAATATTGGACTATAGTTCTCATTTAAAAAAAAATTTTTTTCCTTTGTAAGTGACATAACTATACATCTAGATAAAATTGTTGGTAATACTTTATAACGATGAGTAGATAAAAAAATGGCAATAATATTATCTTCAGGTTCCTCCAAAAATTTCAAAATCGTATTTGAAGCACTTATGTTTAACATTTCAGCATTATGAACTACATATATTTGATAGTTATTATAAATTGATTTATTGGAAAATTTTTCCATCAAACTTAATAGCTGTTCTTTCTTTATTATGCCTGATTCTGGATAAATATCTACTAACTCTGGATAATTATTTGTTTCTATAAGATTTATTAATTTGTTTTCATCTAATGTATGAACCTCTTTATTTTTTAATAATATAATTGTCTTGCAAAATTCTTTAATATAGGAATCAATTAATTGTTCTTCATTATTATTGGTTTCAATCAAGTATGCATGATGAATTTTTCCTAAATAAAGTGGAGCAATTGCTTGTTCATAAAATAATTGTTGATTTTTCTTTAATTGTTCTAACATCTACTAATCACTATCAAACAATAGAATAACTTTCTATTAAATGATTCCTTTCTAAAATATTAATACTTTTAACAAAACAAATACAAAAAGTATTGGAAATCCTAATATACCGACAGAACCAATGGTAATTAAATTTATTGGTATTACTAAGTTAAATCTAGTTGCAATTAAATTATAGCTATATAGTATTAAAATGCTCAATATAATTCTTTTTAAAATTATAATTATTGTTTTCATATTTTCACCTAATAATAATTATGATTTATTTAGTAATTTATGATATTTCTTTTCTGTCTTCTAATGCTTTTGATAATGTGAGGCTATCAATATATTCCATATCTGCTCCCATAGGCACACCACTCGCTAATCTTGTTATTTTTATTTCTGGAGATTCTAATATTTTCTTTATGTATAACGATGTTATTTCTCCTTCTACACTCGGCTTTAAAGCTAAAATTATTTCTTTATACTTATGAGTTTTTAATCGATCTAATATTTTTTCGATACCAATATCTTCTGGATTAATATCATCTAAAGGGGAAATTAATCCATTTAGAACATGATACTTTCCCTTATATATTCCTATTTTTTCAAATAAAAATACAATTTTAGAATCTTCTACAATACACAATGATTCATCATCCCTAGTTTTATCTGAACATATTGTACATATTTGTTTATCTGTTAAAGTTTGACAAATGGGACATTTGTGTATATTTTTTCTCACGTCCCCTATACATTCCTCTAAAGATTCAATTGTATCATCGTCAAAATCTAATAAATTAAACGCCATTCGTTCTGCTGTTTTTTCACCTATTCCAGGAAATGATTTAAAATTTTCTATCAAATTTTTTAGGCTTTCTGGATACATATTACATAATGCCAGGAATGCTTCCTGCTAATGCTCCCATCTTGTCTTGAATAGTTTGATCTATCTTTTTGCAAGTATTATTAATTGCTATTTTTATCATATCTTCTAAAATATCCTTATCATCTGATTTAAAGTCTGCATCTAAATCAATTTTTAAGGATACTACTTCTTTTTTTCCATTCATTTTTACTGTTACAAATCCTTGTTTTGTTTCAAACTCCATTTTTTCTATTTCAGCTTGTTTATTCATTAAATCTTTTTGCATTTTTTGTGCTTGTTTCATCATTGCTTGTATATTCATTATATTTTCCTTCTTTCTTTTATTTAATTTCTACTAAATCACCAAATAATTCCTTTGCCATTTTATATCGATTATTAACATTTAAACTATTATTTTTTTCTAGGCTAGGTTCCTCTACTACTTTCAATTTATTTCCAGACTTTATTAAATCTATATATTCATTTTTGAGATTTAGCCATTCATCATTTGATACAAAAGATATTTTTTTATTTTCATGAAATAAATCATTATAATAATCAATAAGTTTTTGATAATGACTATAAATTTTTTTTACATTCGATGTGTATTCATAACTAATAACTATAGATTTCTCACTTGCAGCTCGCGGTACTCCATCTAATAATTCACAAGCTATGTATCCGTCATTAACATCAAAAGTGTAATCATTTAATTTTTTCCAAATATTCAATTCTTTATTTAGCTCGCTTTTAGAAGCTTCCGCCATAGTATTTTTAGCACGGATTGTCATTAAACTTTCAATTTCACTATAATTATTATCATCTATTTTTGCTGGATTAATATCTTTTATTTGTACTTTAGTTGTTGTAATAGAAGTTTCTTTTTCGTGTTGTTTTATATCTAATTTTTTTTCAAATTTAGTTTTTACATTTTTATTTTCTGTAATAAAATTCAATAGTATTATTTCAATGTAAGTTTTCATATCATCAGATTTTTTAACATTTGATATTTTTTCGTTTAATAAATTAACTAATTTAATTGTATTATTTTCGTTATACTTTAAAGATATATCTCTAATATATAAATCCACTAATTTATTTTTCAAATCAAAGATTAGTTGTTTTAATACTTGTAGCAAATCTTTTCCATCATTGTAATACATTTCTATTTGTTCAAGCATTTCAGTTGCATTGTAGAATAAAATTGTATCTTCGAGTTTAGCTAAGTCTTCAGATGTTATTTGACCATTCATAACTAAGAAATCATTATATAGAATTTTTCCTTCTTTATAAGAACTCAATTTGTCTAATAAACCTATTGCATCTCTTAAACCACCATCTGATGAGATTGCTATAGATTCTAATACTTTTTCTTCTACATTAATATTTTCCTCTACTGATATTTTTTTTAACAACTCCGTTATATCTAACGAACTTATTTTTTTAAATTGAAATGTTTGACACCTTGAGATTATAGTATTAGGAATTTTTTGAGGATCAGTTGTTGCTAATATAAAAATAACATGTTCAGGAGGTTCTTCTAAAGTTTTTAATAAAGCATTAAAAGCACCTATTGAGAGCATATGAACTTCGTCAATTATATAAACTTTATATTTTAATTCAGATGGAAGAATTTTAACCTTATTTCTTAATTCTCTAATCTCATCTACTCCATTATTTGAAGCTGCGTCTATTTCTATAATGTCCATACATTCTTTTTGAACTGAATATAAACAATTTTTACAATTCTCACAAATCTCATTTTTATAATTTAAACAATTAACTGCCCTCGCAAAGATTTTAGCAATTGTTGTTTTTCCTGTTCCTCTTGGTCCAGCAAACAAATAGGCATGATTGATATGAGATTTTTTTATACTATTTTCTAACGTAGTTACAATTATATTTTGACCAACTACATCAGAAAACTTTTTAGGTCTATATTTCCTATATAATGCTTGATACATGGTCTCACCTCACATTGAATATTATAACACGCTTAGTACTTATTAGTAAATTAATGAGATTGAAAAATAAGTCATTTAATATGTAAATAATACATTTAACTTTCAACATTATTTTATATATTTTCTATAATAAAAATCAATCGTAACTAATATGAAAAATTATTAATTGTAATATCCATCTTAATTTTTTATTCATATTGAAGATAGCAAGTTTAATAGAACGTTTGTACTATCTTTTTCTTGTAAAAAACTCACTTAATAATATCAAACATTCATTTTTTTTTAATCCAGAATAATATTTCACAGGAGAATTATTATCTTTATTTTCACAAATCATTTCAAATATTTTGTGGTTATTCATATTAGTAGATTCTACACCATAGTATATATTTTTTATTCTACTTTGCTTAATAGCACTGGCGCACATTGGACATGGCTCAAGCGTAACATATATGTCACAATCATTTAATCTCCAATTCTGTATTTTTTTACTTGCCTTATTTATTGCAAGTATTTCTGCATGAGCTAAAGAAGAATTACTTTTATTTTTCAAATTATGAGCTCTTGCTAAAATTTTTTCATTTCTAACTATAACTGCACCGACTGGTACCTCATCAAATGCAAATGATTTCTCTGCTTCTATCAATGCTTCTTTCATAAACTTTTCATGCATACAATATTCTCCATTTTTTTACAAAATAAAAGTGCACATAAATGAATTATGTTAAGGCTGCTATGTTTCCATCCTGACCTATTTCCACAAACATTTATCGCACATATATATACTAATTTATTATTTATAAAAAAGCAACTTTTTTTACTATTGATTAGAATAAATTTATGCTTAATCTATGATAATGTCTTAAGTGTTA
>UMBX01068797.1_pt1 | contig 97767 bp, 97 predicted proteins | sample 1964081 | NCBI WGS metagenome assembly UMBX01 (sample SAMEA4835952, study PRJEB28245) | human gut metagenome | biome: gut microbiome; material: fecal sample | place: Denmark | collected 2008
AAAACAGTTGTTACTGGTATTGAAATGTTTAGAAAATCTCTAGACTATGCTCAAGCTGGTGACAATGCTGGATGCTTACTTCGTGGTATTGCTCGTGATGGCGTTGAACGTGGACAAGTTTTGGCTAAACCAGGAAGTGTTACACCTCATACAAAATTCAAAGCAAGCGTATACGTTCTATCTAAAGAAGAAGGAGGACGTCATACACCATTCTTCTCAAATTATCGTCCACAATTCTATTTCAGAACTACTGACGTAACAGGTGTTATTGAATTACCTGAAGGAGTAGAAATGGTTATGCCTGGTGATAACGTTGACATGACTGTTGAACTTATCGCTCCAGTTGCTCTAGAAAACGGAACTAAATTCTCTATCCGTGAAGGTGGAAGAACTGTTGGTGCCGGTGTTGTATCTGAAATTCTTAAATAATTGATGATATAAAATTAAAAATCTTAGGACTTATTGTCTTAAGATTTTTGTTTGTAAAAAACAATTAATTAATGACAGATACTAAAAAAAATGATAGAATATTACTAAAAGAAGGAGTGGTTTCCATGAATGAAATTAATTTTACAAATTGTAAAGAGATGATTTGTGAATATGGCGGCAGGGAAAAAAAGAAAAAAATAGAATATAATAACGATTTATATCTTTTAAAATTTCCAGACCCTATTCGTGAAAAAAATTTGCCACTATCATACATGAATAATGTTTTTTCAGAATATATCGGCTGTAAAATATTTTCAAGTATTGGCATTCCTACTCAAGAAGTAATTATTGGTACTTACGATGAAGAAAGTACAATAATGCCAATTAAGAAAAAAGTGGTAGTTGCATGTAAGGACTTTACTACCAATAACACAAGATTAGTAGAGTTTTCATCACTTGCTAATAGTATTACAGAAGTAGATAAAAAATTTACAACAGATATTGTGGATATTTATGAAGTTATAAACAGATTAAATTGTGATAAAAAAAATATGATAAACAAGTTCTGGGATATGTTTGTTGTTGATACCCTTATTGGTAATGTAGACAGACATTTATCAAATTTTGGTTTCATTATTACTTATAACAATGTTGACTTTGCACCGATATATGACTGTGGTTCAACACTTCATCCACTTTTAAGTGATGAAAAAATGAAAGAGATTATGAAATCAGAAACAGATTTTAAAAATACAGTATTTAGCATTTATCCAGTATATAAATATGACTCAAAGAAACTTAACTATAATGAATTTTATCTAAAAAATATCAATGACTTAAACGATGCATTACTTAGAATATATCCTAAAATTGATATGAGCAAAATAAACTCAATAATAGATGAAACTCCAAACATGAGTGGTATAAGGAAAGAATTCTTAAAAAAATCAATTTTATTTAGAAAAGAAAATATACTGGAAAAAGCATATAAGAAGTTAATAAAAACCAGTGATTAGTAAATCTAATTACTGGTTTTTTAACATTTTTATTTTGCTTTTGGATAAGGTTTTCTTTCATTTGTAAGTCCAAGTAAGTAATCAGTAGATACATTATAATAATTTGCAAGTATCACAAGTTTATCTATTGGTAGTAATCTTATACCCATTTCATATCTGCTATATTGAACTTGAGAAGTCCCTAGTATTTTTGCTATATCCTTTTGCGATAAATCTCTATCTTTCCTTATGTCTTTTAATCTAGTTACATTTATATACATTTCTATCACCATCTAAATATTGACATATAACCAATTGGTTATCTTGACTTTAATACCAAATAGTTATATAATTATTAAAAATAATACCAAACGGTAATAAAGAGGTGTGCATGAAATCAAAAACAAAAATTTTAATTGTTATAATTATATTACTACAACTAGTGGTAAACGTTTACCTAATAGCAGAAAAAGATTACTTTCAAGAGTTAAAAGAAGAAGCGACAATCCCAGTAAGAAAGCATGAGAATGCTATATCAATGATGCTTGAAACAGAAGCCGGCTCTGGAAACTATGAAATGACTACGCGTGATAGTTGGCCAACAGAAGGATACATTTTTAATTCGACACTATCAAAATGTGAAAATGGTGGGGAACTTTCCTGGGACGATATAAACAAAAAAGTTCTAATGAGTGGCAACATGTCAGATAAATGTTATGTTTATTTTGATAAAGAAGCCCCAAAAATATCCTTTACAATAGGTGGAACTACATATTATGCAGATCCTGATATGACGTGGGAAGAATGGGTTAATAGTTCATATAATACGGGCAATTACTATCAAATCGAAGAAGTTGATTTAGATGGTGATAGTTATTTAGAAAAAATAATAACTAATAGACAAAATGCTGTAGCTTTAAATGTTGGCGACTCTGATCCACTTGATGCATCAACCGCGATTATATCAGGACATAATTATCAACTCATTTGAAACAAAAAAACTATACCAAAATGACATGGTATAGTCTTTATTTTATTTATTAAATTCTTTAGCTAAAGCACCACTTTTAAGTAATTTATCATATAACTTTTCATCTATAACTAAATCAAATTCTCCGATATATTCATAAACATCTGGATTAAATCCCATTTTAAATCTATTTAAACCATAATAATGATTATCTTTTGATAAATCAGCAGTAATACCATTTAAATCTAAATATTTATAATTTTTTTGATAATATTTAATGATTGCATAATACAAATAATAATTAGCACTAAATCTAGATAAAGACTTATCAAAACCACTTATTTGTATAATAACTCTATTTTGATATTTTATAACAAGAGCTCCAGCAACATAAGTTTCTAATCCAGTATTTAAGTTTTTTGAAGCTTCTGCAATATCATTCTTATAAGCAAGAAGTGCTCTATCAGAATTCATTTTAGCATTTATAACATTAGCATTATTATTTGTTAGTAATTTGTTATTAAGTTCAGCATTTCTTCTAAGTTCCAAATTATAAGAATTCTGAGCATTAATTAAAAACTTTTTATAATCAACTTTAACAAGCAATAAATCAACATCTGCAGTTTTACTAAATACATTATAAAAATCATTATAATAATATTCATCTTTATTAATTTTATTTTTAATAAATTTATAAAAAATGCTTATTTTATCAGGTTCAGCTTTTTCAAGAATAAGCCCTTTTCTAAGTCCTTTTTTAACTTTATTTCTAGTATTTTTAGATAAATTAGTATGATTATAACCTTCCATATTAACAATGGCATTTACTCTAGGTAAAAGAGATTCAAAATTCATATTATTTTTAAGTTTTTTATATCCACATTTAGTTAAATTATCTATAATTCTATAATTTTCATTATACTCAAAGTTCATAGTTTTTTTATTTAACTTAGCTACAGCTATTTCAGGATTAATTTTAATAAAAGCAAAACCTCTTTTTTTATAATATTCTTTAACTTTTCTTGTAAATTCTTCAAGTAAGTATTCATTAGAATAATTAATTAAAAATCCACGAGGTGAGTAACCAAAATAAATATTACCAATTTTTTTATAAAGAATTAAAGCTGCTGCAACAACTTCATCAGCACCATAAGAGATAAATTCATATTCATAACCTTCTTCAGCTTTAATCAAAGCATAGTTAATAGACTCATGAAAATTACCAATAAAATGAGTACTGGCAAATTCTTTAAATTCTGCAAGTGACATTTCTTTTAAGTTCATATAAAAACCTCCCTCATAAGTAAGACAACATTATACCATAATTTGACGTTAAAATCTATAAAATTGTTGCTAAAACGTACTATTTTATGTATAATATAATTGGGTGATAAAAATGGCAAATGGCTTAAGAAATAGTATTGAAAATATGTACAAAAGAATGATTTGGTATTCGATTGGAACAGCATTAATAACAATTATCACAGGTATTGTTTTATTATTAGTTCCAGAATTAAGTGGAAAAGTACTTGGTATAATTGTTGGTATCATTTTCCTTATCGAAGGAATAAACTCAATTTATAAGTATTTTCATCGTGAAGGAGCTAAATTATATAATTTAAATCTAGTATTTGGTGTAATTTATGCAGTTCTAGGTGTAGTTATAATTTTAGTGCCATCAAGTGTAGTTGAATTCATAACAATATGTCTTGGTATCTACATGATAGTTAATGGTGCAAGTAAAGTAAATTATGCATTATGGTTAAAGAGAGGTAATGAAGACTCTTGGTTAATAACACTTGCAACAGGTATTTTAGTGGCTATTGTAGGTGTTCTTGTAATATTTAATCCTTTTGCAAGTTTAACTCTTACAAAACTTGCCGGAGCATTCTTAATTATCACAGGTATTTTAGATTTCATGGATACTATTTTATTTAAAAACCGTAGTAAAGAAATAATGGAAATATTTTGGTAAAGAAAAGTAAAATTAAAAGTAAAATTAATCGTTTTACTTTTTAATTTGTCAAAATTTTGATATACTAATATAGAGGAAGAAGGGGATAAAATGTTTATAAAAGACATTCACGCTAGAGAAATATTAGATAGTCGTGGAAATCCAACTATTGAAGTTGATATGACTTTAGATAATGGAGTGACTGCTACAGCATCTGTTCCAAGCGGGGCATCAACTGGTTCCAGAGAAGCTTTAGAACTTCGTGATAAAGACCCAAAAAGATTCGAAGGAAAAGGAGTACTTCAAGCTGTAAGTAATGTAAATACCATAATTAGACCAGCTTTAATAGGAAAAAAAGCAGACCAATTAAGTATAGATAATTATTTAATAAAATTAGATGGCACCGAAAACAAAAGCAACTTAGGTGCAAATGCCATATTGGCTGTATCACTTGCATGTTTAAAATGCTTAGCTAAAGCAAATGATAAAGAACTTTACGAATATGTATCAAACAAGAGTGTAACAATGCCTATACCAATGATTAACATTATAAATGGTGGTGCCCATGCTGTAAATAATATTGATATACAAGAATTCATGATTATGCCTGTTATGAAGAGTATTAAAGAAAGAATAAGGGCAGCATCTGAAGTATTTCATGCGTTAAAAAAACTATTAAGTATCAATGGCTTTGCTGTAGGTGTTGGTGATGAAGGTGGATTTGCTCCAAATTTAAATAATAATACAATGGCTTTAGATTTTATTATGGAAGCTATTAGAAAAGCTGGCTATAAACCAGGTGAAGATATATTTATTGCTTTAGATGTAGCAGCTAGTGAACTTTATGATAAAGAAACTAATACCTATAAACTAGATGGAAAATCATTTACTAGTGAAGAATTAATAACATTTTATAAAAAATTAATAGATACATACCCAATTTTAAGTATTGAAGACCCATTCTATGAAAATGATTTTGAAACACTTGCTAAATTTACATCTCTAGTAGGTAGTCGTATTATGATAGTAGGTGATGACTACTTTGTAACTAATGAAAAATATTTAGAAAAAGGTATAGAAATGCATGCTGGTAATGCCATTTTACTAAAAGCTAACCAAATAGGTACAGTAAGTGAAATGATTAAAACTATCATGCTTGCTAAGAAAAATAATTATAAAACAATTATCTCACATCGAAGTGGTGAAACCGAAGATACATTTATTGCGGATTTAGCTGTAGGCTTAGCAATACCATTTATAAAAACTGGTTCAATGTGTCGTGGTGAACGTATTGCAAAATACAATAGATTAATGAGAATTGAAGAAAAATTAAAAAGAGACTAGTTATTTAGTCTTTTTTATTTTATAATAATAATGGTGATAAAATGAAAAAAATAGTAGATGGCAATAATGCTTGTAGTAAAGTAGCATATTACTTTAGTGAAGTATGCAGTATATATCCAATAACACCATCAAGTCCGATGGCATCAAATATTGATGCTTTAACAAGCACTAATTTGCTTAATATATTTAATGATAAACCTAAAGTATTAGAAATGGAGTCAGAAGCTGGAGCTGCTGGTGCCTTACATGGTGCTCTTTTATCAGGTTCCTTAGCATCAACATTCACAGCTAGTCAAGGTCTTCTTTTAATGATACCAAACATGTATAAAATAGCTGGGGAAATGTTACCTGCTGTCATACATGTAGCATCACGTTCTTTAGCGACTCATGCTTTATCAATATTCGGTGACCATCAAGATATTTATGCAGTGCGTCAAACAGGATTTTGTATACTTGCATCATCTAGTGTTTTTGATGCTCAAAACTTAGCAGCCGTAGCACATTTATCAGCTATAAAAGGAAGCCTTCCATTTGTACACTTTTTTGATGGATTTAGAACAAGTCATGAACTAAATACAATTGAAGAACTACCAGAAGATAAAATTCTATCTTTAGTGGATCACGATGCAATCAATAAATTTAAGGATAGATGTCTAAATGTTGGTAAGAAATATCAATATGGAATGGCTCAAAATGAAGATATTTATTTTCAATGTATGGAAGCAAGAAATAAATATTATGATGCTATGCCAGATATTGTAAATGACTATATGGAGAAGATTAATGAAATAATGGCGACAGATTATAAACCATTTAATTATTATGGAGCAAGCGATGCTGAGAACATTATAATTGCCATGGGCAGTGTCACTGATACAATTAAAGAAGTAGTAGATAAACTAGGCAATGTTGGTTTAATTGAAGTTCATTTATATCGACCATTTAGTAAAGAATATTTCTTAAATGTTTTACCTGAGCCTGTTAAAAATATTGCAGTTTTAGATAGAACTAAAGAAGCAGGCTCAACTGGTGAACCTTTATATTTAGATGTATGCAGCATTCTAAAAGGTAAAGATATAAACATTTATGGTGGAAGATATGGTTTATCAAGTAAGAATACAACTCCAAGTGAAATATATAGTGTTTATAAAATGTTAGAAACAAGTCCAAGAAACAACTTTACGATTGGCATAAATGATGATGTAACAAAATTAAGTTTAAAAGAAGAACATATCGAAATAGAAAATGATAACAAAGAAATAAAAATAGTTGGTTTTGGTAGTGATGGAATGGTAAGCGCCAGCAAAGATTTACTAAAAATATTACATGCTAGCAAAGACTTATACGTTCAAGGTTATTTTGAATATGATTCTAAAAAAAGTGGTGGTGTAACTATCTCTCATTTAAGATATGGAGATAACAAAATAAATGAACCATACTATGTAACACACCCAGAAATAACTGTTGTTACCAAAGATATTTACTTTAGAATGTTTGATATTATAGAAAGTTTAAAAGAAAACGGAACACTACTTATTAACACTATAAAAAATGAAGAAGAGTTACTCAAATTACTTCCAACTAAAGTAAAAAATACTATTTTTAAGAAAAATATTAAAGTATATTATATAGATGCTGAAAATATTGCAAGTGAAAATCATCTAAAAGGCAAAATAAGTAAAATAATGGAGGTATTAATTCTTAATTTACTTAATGTTGAAGATGCAACATCAATGCTTGAAGATTCAATTAAAAAAGCTTTTGCCACAAAAGGTGAAGATATAGTTAACAATAACATTTTAGCAATGCATGAAGCTTTATCAAATTTAAAAGAACTTAAAATAACACATGAATATGACGAAACAATAAGCATAATTGATGATAATGTTATAAATATGATAAATGAACGAAGAGGTAATGAAATACCTGTAAGTATGCTAATGGATTATGCCTTTGGTCGTTTTCCAGGTGCAACCACAAACAATGAAAAGAGAAATATTTCAAACATTGTACCAAAATGGATATCTGAAAATTGTATAGAGTGTGGAATGTGTGCTTTAGCTTGTCCACATGCTGTCATCAGGGCCATAGCAAATGATGAAGATGTTGATGGCATCCCATTTATTGGTCAAGATGGGCTTAAATATTCTATAAAAATAAGTGAAAAAGATTGTACAGGCTGCGGAGTATGTGCAAGTGTTTGCCCAGGAAAAATGGGTAAAAAAGCTTTAAAAATGGTTGAAAAAGTAGAAAAAACAAGTATAGACTTTGATGGAGTAAAAAGTGTAAATCCACTTCCAAAAACTACAATTAAGGGAGTAGCATTAGAAAAACCATTATTTGCGTTTTCTGGTGCTTGTGCTGGATGCGGAGAAACACCATATATTAAAATGCTAACTCAAATTCTTGGTGAAAAATTAGTTATTGCTAATGCCACAGGTTGTTCAAGTATTTATGGAGGTTCAACTCCATCAACACCATATAGCATTCCATGGGCAAACTCATTATTCGAAGATAATGCTGAATTTGCTTTAGGTATTCATATTTCTTACAAGCAAAAAAGAGAAAGAATAAAGCATATTATGGAAGAAACAATTAATTCTGTTGAAATAGATGTAAAAGATTTATTTACAAAGTGGCTAGAAAATGAAAATGATTTTGAAATTACTAACAAAATTAAATCCGAATTAAAAGGAAAAACACTTCCAAAAGAATTAAATGATTTAATAGATTATGTGCCTGCAAGGACAGTCTGGGCAATCGGTGGTGATGGCTGGGCTTATGACATTGGTTATGGAGGACTTGATCATGTACTTCATTCAAATGAAAACATTAAAGTATTGGTTTTAGACACTGAAGTTTATTCAAATACTGGTGGCCAAGCAAGTAAATCAACAAAACTTGGAGCAGTCGCAGAATTTGCTAACTTTGGTAAAAGAACTGCTAAAAAAGATTTATTTAGAATTGCATCATGCATACCAAATTGTTATGTCGCAAGCATATCACTCGGAGCCAATATGATGCAAGCAATAAAAGCCTTTAATGAAGCCGAAGCTCATAATGGTCCTGCAATAATAATAGCTTACTCACCATGTATTGAACACGGAATTAAAACAGGTATGACCCATTCTAGCGAAGAACAAAAACTAGCAGTAGAATGCGGATATACAATTTTAATGCGACATGATGGAGAAACTCATATTGACTCTAAAGAACCTAATTTTGATAAATATGAAACTTTCTTAGATAATGAAGTAAGATTTAATGCCTTAAAAATTAAAGATAAAGATTTAGCAAATAAAGTTCTTGAAGAGCAAAAAGAAAATGCCATTAAAAGATATGAATATTACAAAAAAATAACCACAAAATAAAGGAAAATAATATGAATACAAAAAGAAGTAAAAAGTACACTATACCAAAATTAATCCTAGTAACTATTCTAGGATTAATTGGTATAATACTTATAAAAAAATCAAATATTTTAAGTGTAAACGATTACGATGCATTATTTGCATGTATAAAAAAATATACTATAGAAATATTACTAGGTTTAATGTGTATTATTTTCTTTTTTTATTATGCATTAACGTATCTAATTTGGTTAATATATAAGCCTAAAAAAGAAATAGTTTATCTTTTAAAAAACGAAGATAATATATGTACATTTATTTCTAAAAATGGTAAAGAATACAAATACAAGAACTGTAATAAAACAGAAAACAAGCATTACTATGTAATAAAAAATCAATTTTTTATATACGAAGTTTTAGAAAAATGTACAGACACAAATTTAACAATACCAAATTTAAAAGAAAGGTACTGGTCTACATATTATTTTCCTTATAATAAATATGAAAATACAATTATTTTACCTTTTATTTATATCCTTATGATACCCGGAATATTAACTATATTATTTGATAAATCAAATAATAAAATATTTGGTTTTATTTGGTGTCTAATTCCCTTTGTATTAATTATGTATGACTTATTCTTAAAGATTAAAAACAAAAAGAATTTAGGGAATGAAGAACATATAAGTACTAAAGAAAATTTAAGAAATTTAATAATAATTATTGGGGTTTTAATACCAAGTTTGTTTCTAACTTACACCATTTATCAAGTGCATGACCTCCTTTCAAAATTTATATTCTTTGGATTATTATGTGAAAGTATAAGTTTTCTTGGTTATGCAATATCAAAAGTTATAAATAATAAAAAAATAGAAAAAATCTTCAAAATTTTAATTATAATTTTTGCTTTAATTTATTTTATTGGCTTGTTAACCTTTTGTTTTTATCTTTTTCTAAAAAAATAACCAACAAAAAAAGCGGAGATTTCCGAAGAAATCTCCTAAAAGAATAAAAAGGGGTTGACTAGTGTGATACTAGCACCAATTCGCCTTCTTTAAGTGAATTGGTGATTACTATCTTAATCGAAAAAGTACAATTTGTCAAGCTATTTTTGCAAAAATTTGTTATAATTATGACGGAGGTACAAATGAACTTAGAATTATTACCCAAAATAGGTCCTAAAACTATAAATATACTAAATAAAATTAATATAAATACTGTGGAAGAGTTACTTACATACTATCCATATCGTTATAATGTTATTAAATTTATTAATATTAATGATGCCGATGAAACAATGACTTATTATATTAAGGCAAAAGTTTTGAATGTGCCAAAAGTAGCCTATATCAAAAGAAACTTTAATCGTTTAGACTTTTTAGCAAGTAACAATAATCATGATTTTAAAGTAGTTATTTTTAACAGAGCTTTTTTAAAGAAAAATTTAACATCAGATAGAGAAATAGTTTTAATAGGTAAATATTCTAAGATAAAAAATACTTTTACTGCCAATGATATTAAATTTAAAGCTGAAGATGAAAAAATAGAACCAATCTATCATTTAACGGAAGGACTTAAAAATTCTAGCTTAGAAAGTATGATAGAAACAGCTTTGAGTAAAAAGATAAATATTGATGATAATATTCCAACATATTTAAATGAAAAATATAAATTATTAAGTAAAGATGATACAATAAGAAAAATACATAAACCAGAAAATATAAATGATATAAAACAAAGTGAGTTAAAACTAATTTATGAAGAATTATTTATTTACATGTTTAAAATAAATTACTTAAAAAATATTAATAAAATAACTAAAGGCTTACCAAAGAATTTTGATGAAAATGAAGTTCAAGAATTTTTATCAAGTTTAAATTTTGAATTAACAACAGATCAATTAAAAACAATTGAAGAAATACTTAAAGATATGAAAGAAAATAAAAGAATGAATAGACTTGTTCTAGGTGATGTAGGTTCAGGGAAAACAATCGTAGCAATTGCTTCAATACTTGCAAATTTTCTAAGTGGATATCAATCAACATTTATGGCACCAACAGAAATACTAGCAAAACAACACTATGAGTCCATCAAAGAATATTTTAAAGAATATGATATAAACATAACTTTATTAACTGGAAGTCTTACCAAAAAACAAAAAGAAAAGTTATATACTCAAATTGAAAATGGTGAAATTGATATTGTAATTGGTACACATGCATTATTAAATGATAATTTGAATTTTAAAAATTTAGGTTTAGTAATTACTGACGAACAACATCGCTTCGGAGTTAACCAACGTAACTTACTTCAAAACAAAGGACTAAACGGAGATGCAGATGTACTATATTTATCAGCAACCCCAATACCAAGAACTTATGCATTAACAATTTATGGTGATTTAGATTTATCTCAAATTAAAACGAAACCAAATATTAGAAAAGAAATAATAACAAAGATAGAAGAAGAAAAAAACATCAAGGAAGTTTTAATTAAAATGTATGATGAGTTAAAACAAAATCATCAAATATTCGTAGTTTCTCCTTTAATTGAACAAAATGATGAACTAAATTTAAATAGTGTTATTGAATTAAAAGAAAAGCTAAATAAAGCCTTTAATAACAAAGTTAGAATTGAAATCTTACATGGAAAATTAAAGCAAAAAGAAAAAGATAATCTTATGAAAGAATTCGGGGAAAACAAAATAAATATTTTAATATCAACCACAGTTATTGAAGTAGGAATAGATATACCAAATGCATCGATGATGGTTATTTATAATGCTGAAAGATTTGGTCTTGCAACACTTCACCAACTTCGAGGCAGGGTAGGAAGAAGCAATATTCAGAGTTATTGTTATTTAGTAACTAATTCAAGTAATAATGAAAGACTTAAAGTAATGGAAGAATCTTCAGATGGTTTTTATATTGCAGAAAAAGATTTTGAACAACGTGGTCAAGGTGATCTTTTCGGAGTAAAACAAAGTGGAGATATGTCATTTAAAATTGCAAATTTAAAAAGAGATTTTAATATATTAACTCAAGCAAACATTGATGCCAAAGAATTTTTAGATAATAAATCTTATCAAGATTATGATTATTACAAAAATATAATAAAAGAAATAGATTTTCTAGATTGATTATCTATTTCTTTTATTATACTAATAAAAAAGTGTTTTGTAATTTTTAACTATTTTAAAATTTTGCCACATAAACTGCCACATAGAGCATTTTTAGTTATTAAAAAAGTCCCTAAAATAAACAAAAACGAGAGCTTTCGCTCTCTTCAGGGGGTTTTGGTTGATCTCTTCACATTGAGATTCGTAAGAGAGATCAGGTTATTAGCATGACTTGTATCATGCTAGTATAATCTTAATATTTTTTTTGAAGTTTGTCAATAACTTTTTCAAAATTTGACAAATTATTCTTATAATAATATAATCATAACGAAGAAAGAACTCAAAAAATTGATAAAAAAGTAGATAAGGAGATTAGTCATGATACTAAATGTAAGTGGTAGAACAGATATAGTAGCATTTTATTCAAAATGGTTTTTAAATAGATTAAAAGAAGGATATGTAGATGTTAGAAATCCATTTAATCCAAATTTAGTAAGTAGAATTGATTTTGATGATGTAGATTTAATATTGTTTTGCACTAAAAATCCTATACCTATCGTAGATAAACTTGGTGATATTAAAATACCATATATATTTCATGTAACAATAACTCCATATAAAGATGATATAGAACCAAATTTACCATCTAAAAGTAAAATAATCGAAGCAGTCAAAAAGATATCAACAAGGGTTGGTATAGATAATATTTATGTAAGATATGACCCAATTTTTATAAGTGAAAAATACAATATAGAATACCACATAAAAGCATTTACAAAGTTATGTAGTCTTTTAAAAGGTTATGTTAAGACTATAATTGTATCATTTATAGATAATTATAAAAATGTAAGAAAAAATCTACCATACTTAAAGTATCGTTCATTTACTGAAGAAGATTATAAGTTAATTGGTGAAAATTTTAGCAAAATTGCAAAAAATAATAATATGGTTGTACAAACATGTTTTGAAGAAAGAAACTTAACAGAATATGGATTTATAAAAGGTGAATGCATGTCAAAAGAACTAGCTTTTAAACTAACAGGTAAGACATATAAAAAGTGGCAAGCACGTAAAGGTAATGCCTGCAATTGTGTAGAGTTAGTGGATATTGGTGTGTATAATTCGTGTAATCATTTATGTAAATATTGTTATGCAAATTATGATGAAAGTAAAGTTAAAGAAAATATTAACAACCATGATATAAATTCATCACTATTAATAGGTCACATAAATAGTGATGATATTATAAAACCAAGAAAAAAGTAAAGTTTACATAAAATTTACAAGTTTAATATACAATATAATTATTAATTTTAAGAAAAGAATGTTATAATAAACATATGAAGGAGGCTTAATTTGTGGAACAAACTATTGATATTAAAAATATATATGATGTTATGAATTGTATAAATATGGTAGTAATAAATGCCAAGAATCCAAAGAGTATAAGTAGTCCAAAATATCAAAAGGCCCAAGATATTGTCAGTGAAGTGAAAAATTCATGGAAAAAATACATGGAAGCAGTTGTTTTAGAAAGTATTTTATCAAAAATAACTTTTAAAGATAGTTTAAGTGAAAACGGACAAAAAATATACAATGAATTAAAACAAATAGCAAACAAAAAGAATACTTATCTTGAAAATTTTAAAAGATTAATAACAAAACAAAAATTAGGTTTATTTGAAGAAATGAATGTAGTATCAACATACTTTGTTAGATACGAAATTAACTTGGATAATGAAAAAGAATATGTTTTACATGAGTCTAAGGATCGTAAAAATCTAACAAGTATTAATAATTCACTAAGCAATCAAGGCATCGGACTACTTAGTATATTTGAAAAACTAGAAAGACAAAGAGAATTTAGTAAAGAAAGTCCTTTAGAAATTGAAGCAAAATTAAATGAATTTGTAGAAAAATCAAAAGATTTAGATTATACATCATTAAGTAGTGTTATGAAAAATGAATTAGGAATGAAACTAGATGTAACAAAATTAGATGCATTAAAATTAGAACAAGGACGAGTTATAAGACAAATGCAAAGCCTTAATAATGTTACATCTTTATTAGAAAAATATCGAAGCTACATATCTTCTGAGACATATTTAAAAATTGCAGCTTTAAGTAATGATTTTGCTTTTGTAAAATCAAGTTTAACTGCTAGAGAAAATGAAATAACTAAAAGCTTTGATGATGAAATAAATTCCATAAGTGAAAAATTATTTGGTAGTGAAAAAGCAAACAGAATAACAGCTTTACTTGCTATGCTTACTCGTGGACATGATGGAGAAGGTAAAGAACTAACAACAGAAAAAAAAGCTATTTTAACTGAAGAACTAGAAAAAATGCAAAAAGAAAATCCAGAATTATATAAAATTACAACAAGTAAGTATTTAGCAGAAGAAAACGTTAAAAGACAAGCATTAGAACATGAATATAGTGAACAATCTAAAAATAAATTAGATGATTCTTTATTATCATCAAAAGAAAAATCTGAAAGAGCATATTATTATGAATTACTAGTAGTAAATAGAGATTTAGATAAATTTATTTCCATGAGTAATTTCTCAGATCTATATGATAAATATTTAAAATTAGAACAAAATGATTCTTTATTGCTAAGTCAAATAGTTCATTATTACTTAGCATATTTAGATTATTTAGACAAAGTTAAAGAAAGAAACCAAGAGCCAGAATTTATAAATTGGGAAAAATATGTTGATAATATGCTTATACAAAATGGATATATTAAAAAGGAAGGGAGATAGACTATGTTAAGTGATGTAAATGTATTTTTATTATTTTTACTAATTTTAGTTATATGTTTACTAGTTTACTTTTTAATAAAGTGGGCAGTAAGAGATGGTATTAAAGAAGCATATCATGAAATAACTGGTAAAATAACTTATGAAGATAAGAAAAATCAAGAACTAACTAAAGAAATAGAAGAAGGTATTAAAAAAGTTCCTAAAAAACGTGCTAGCAAGAAAAAATAATATCTTTTTTCTTTGGCATAAAATTTGACATAAAACCACTATTGTGGTAAAATATAGCCCATCAATGGGGGAAAATTATGGATACTGAAACATTAAAAACACTTTATAGTGGAATAAAAGGATATGCAATTATTTTAACAAATATATTAGATGAAAAAGTTCAAGATTTTGAGTATATAATTGATAGTAAATACTTAAGTATAGCAAGTTTTAGCTTAGTAAGTTGTGTTTTATTAGCTATTAAGGAAGATGTTGTTGAAGGAACAAAAGAAAACTATGGAACAAAGATTTTTTATGATGAATTACTAAGTTCTGTAGATATGATAGCTACTAAAAAAAGTGATGGATTTTATATAGATAATCATAAGTTTAAAGATGCTGCATCTGTTGTAGGTGAATTAAGAAATAAAATAGCACACGGCAGTTTTAAATTAAATGCAGAAGAAAATAAAGTTATTTTTAATATTGATGGGGATGAAGTTATAGTTAACATAAGTGACTTATCTAAAATGATAGTTTCATGTTTAAAAGCAGGTTTGAAGAATCCAGATAAAAATATTTACAAAAGAGAATTATTAATTTCAAATAAAGAAGAAAGAAAAAGAACAAAACCATTTAAAAATAAGGATGAACTATTAAGATTTGCTAAAACATTTAGGGTTAAAAATATTACACTTAAAAGTCGTGATAATTCGAGTATAGATAAGCTTTTAAGAGATAGATTTGAATTAATGTTGGATGATTACAAAAGCTCGCAATCAAATCAAACAGTAATGGATTTTGAAAAGCAAATTAAAGAAATGTATATAGTAGAAGTTAAACAAGAAAGAATACCATATCAAATACTTAAGCAAGCTGTAGATGAAACATTTATGAATTTAACTGATGATATGGGGTATAAAGAACAAGTAAATTTACTTTCCAAAATAATAGAAATAAAAAGAAAAGAGAATTTTAATTTATTGAATTCTTTATTAAAAAATTTGTTATTAATTTCTGACCTACAGAAGATTGAAATAAAAGATAAGAAAACCACTATAGAAGAATTGAAGAAAAAACAAAGTGTAGACTTAATAAGTTATAATGAACTTGTAGGGGTTGAAATTGCTTTATTTCAAAGTTTATTTTCATATGGAAATGATACACTTTTTAAAAATGATAATGAGTATAGTAAAAATGAAAATACGGGTTTAGATTATGGCAATCTAGATTTAAGTAGCATAAATGTTTTATATTTTGAACCAGATGAAACTACAAAAAATGAAGTTTTAATTCAAATTACTAGTAAAAACAGACAAATTGCAGAAATATCAAGTAAAATTGCTAAAGATAACCAAAATTTAGAAAATGTTAAGCAAAAAGGTAACATGAGTGCTATAAGAAGAATAGCTGCCATTTTAACAAAAACTGAAACTCAAAAACAAATTTTAGAGGCTCAAGTTGCTTTGTTGAATATAAGATTAAATGAAATTATTTCTTATGAACAAGAAAATAGTGAACACTTAAAAAACAAAGTAATAATAAATGGTATTAGAAATAGCATAGCACATGGAAATTATAAACTAGAAACATCTATAAATAATGAAATTAAAATAGTTTTTGAAGATATTTATGAAGGAAAACTTACATTTAAATGTGAAATAGATATAATAGATTTTATAAACATGATATATGAAAATCAAAATATAATAATAGCATTCCTAAATAAAAATGAACAAAAATTAGTAAGAACAAAAAAATCATAAAGTATTTAAATAAAACCAAAATCGTAGTATAATAAATAGAGAAAAAGAGGTGAAAAAATGGAAGAAAAAGAAAAATGCAGTTGCGGTTGTGAATGTGAAGAATGTAATTGCGATGAAACTTGTGAATGTGGATGCAATTGTGAAGAATGTGACTGTGAAGATGATTGCAATTGTGAAGAATGTGATTGTGAAAACTGCAGTTGCTAGTTATAGATAAATTGAAGAAATCTTAAAAAGGTTTCTTTTTTTGTAATTTTTATTTCTTTACTTTTATTTCTTATATATAGTATAATAAAAAAAGAGAAAGAAGGATTTAAATGGAAGAAAAATTTACCTGGATAGAAACTTATAACAAAATAGCATACAAATTACTAGAGTACAAAAATAACAGAAAAGCTCTAGTTAACTTAATGCAGAGAATATTAAAAAAATTAAATTTATTTTATGAAAATACAAATTTTATAAAAATGTAAAATTAATACGTAACATAGAAATTATGATAATCTTAAACCTTTATATAATAAGAAATTATCGCACATAATAACTATTTTAACTGCAAAAATTGGAAATAAAATATAAAAATTTGTGATTCAAAAGATAAATATATACATACAATTTTAAAAAAATATTGTATAATAAATTAGATGTTCGTGTGATTGGAGGAAAATATGGAAAATAATTTTAAAACGAGTGCCAGAATAGTTTTTGAAATAGGTAAAGAATCAATTGAAAACAAAATTATTGCTCTTTCGGAAATAATAAAAAACTCATATGATGCAGGTGCTACAAAATGTGATGTTATAATTCATGAGGATGGAGAGCTAATCAATTTGTTTGACAAAAAAATATCATCAATTGAAATTGTTGATAATGGTATTGGTATGAACGACCAAGATTTATCTAATAATTGGCTTATTATAGGGACTAACAATAAGAAGCTACTAAAAGAGCAAAACCAAGAAAATAGTTTGGCAAGAGTTCCTGTTGGTGAAAAGGGGATAGGAAGATTTGCAATTAATAAAATTGGGAATAAAGTGACTATAATTAGCAAAAAAAGCAATGAATCATGTTATTGCCTTAATATAGATTTTAATAAATTTTTAGATGACAAAATGTTAGAAGATATAAAAATACCAATTAATTTATATGATGGAGATAAAAAAATATATACGCCTTCTGGTACAAGAATAATAATTGAGGATTTAAATGAAGAATGGAATGATGCTGATTTAAAGAAAGTTTATACAGAAATTTTAAAGTTACAATCTCCATTTAAAAATGAAAATGATAAATTCGAAATTAATTTTATTTCAAATGATGAAAATATGTTTGATAATTACTTTACTATCAATGAGATATTAGAATATAGTTTATGGCAGGCGTCTATTAATGTTGAACCGGGAACAACTCAAGGAAAAATGATTTTTTCCTTTAAACCATATTTTGAAATGCAAGGATTTAAAGCTTTTACAGAAAATAAAACCATTGAATACAAATATGCAGATGAAAAGCTTGAAAATATTGATATTTCTAAATATAAGATTGGACCAATCAAAGTAAGATTGTATGCTTTTCACAGAACTCCAAAAGTATTAAAAATGTTAAAAATGAAAAAAGATATTTTGACAAATTATTTGGATGAAAATGGTGGAGTTAGAGTATATAGAAGTGGTCAACGTATATATAATTATGGTAGTAGAGATGAAGATTGGTTAGGACTAAATTTAAAGAGATTAAATAATCCAAGTAAAAATTTAAGTAAGAACATTATTATTGGGATAATTGATTTAGATGCTACTAAAAGTACAGATTTAATTGAAAAAACAAACAGGGAAGGATTTATAGAAAATTCTGCATTTATAGAATTTAAAAAAATAATTGAAACAATAGTTGATAATTTTGCATTGTTTATAGTTCCCAGCAAAAATAAAGTGAAGGAATTAATTGATAAAAACATAAAAAGAGAAAAAATTGACGATACTGTTGAAGAGTTTATATATGAAATAGAAAATATTGATTTTGTTCATGAAGATGATAAAAAGAACATTATAAAAAAATTTGGTGAAATAGCGGATGAATTTCAAAAGTCAAGAAAATTATATTTATCAATTGCAAGCAGTTCAGTAGAATTTAATATGATTTTTCATGATATTGATAAACAGGTAAAATCACTATTAAATATGCTAAAATCAAAAGAAATTTCTTATGAAAATTTGAAAAAAAATATAATCAATATAAATGATTTGCTGAATGCTCAAAGTGATTTAATTAGAAATAGAGACTTTTCAAAAATATCTAGTGTAAAATTAATGGAAAAATTTAAAAATTATGCTCACTATAGACTTGTTGATCATAATATAACTTTAAAAATTGTAGTTGATAATTTTGATTTTATTGGAATTGAAAGCCAAATATTAAGGATTCTAATTAATCTATTTGATAATTCCGTTTACTGGTTAGAGTTACAAAGTGACAAGGAAATTTTTATTAAAATGCAAAAAGAAGGCAAAAAAAATATTATATATTTTGCAGATAATGGTCCAGGGTTCAATGTCGATGATCCAAATATTCTTTTTTCTCCTTTTGTTAGTAAAAAGAAAAATGGATTAGGATTAGGGTTATTCATAGTAAATGAAATTGTGTCAATGCATAATGGTAGAATTGATTTTGATGTAATTGATGATACTATTCCTTGTTTATATAGCGGAGTTAAATATAGAATTGAGTTGGAGGATAGGGATGGAATTAAATAAATTTACAACTGGTATAATATTTATTGATGATATAAAAGAACAAGTTCAAAAATTAATGGATTATTGTGGTTCCAAAGGCATAAAAACTCTATATATTAATCCTAATGATTTAGTTACTAATAAGTTATATTTGGGGTACAGAATTGTATTTGTTGATTTGGCATTTGATAATGGAGTTGTTGACGTTATTAGAGTTACTAATATAATTAGAACAATATCAGAAAATGGCGAAAAACACTTACTCATAGTTGCGTGGACTCAACATGAAGAAGATATAGAGAATTTGAAAAATAAGATAGAAGAAAAAATGCCTGATAATTTGCCAATAATAATTTTAAATGCAAAAAAATCAAAAGTGTTATATGCTGAGTCTGATGATGAATTTAATAATTTAATTTCTGGTATATTTGACGAGTTTGAAGAACAAAATAAGAATTTATTTAATTTATTAGAATGGCAAGAAAATTATTTAAAGGCAATAAGAGAGGAATTTAATATTTTAATAGAAAAATCATATTCAAATAAAATTGATCCTAAACTAATTGATAAAAATCTAGGAATATTTGTAGGTAATACGCTTATGCCAGACAAAATTTTGTCTGCTTTTGAAATATTAAATACAAAAGTTAGTGATAATGTGTTGTCAAAAATTAACTCAATGAACAATTACGACTTTAAATATGTTAAAGAATCAATTACGTTTACTGATAAGTTTAAGTTTAATTATGAAATGTTGTTTGAGAGAAAAAATAATAATATAAATATACCAGGAAGTTTATATAAAATTAAAGATTATAGTTACAATGATCTTAAAGAACTAAGTTCGGCTGAAAAAAGCTCAGAAAATATGTTAATAGATTTTTTTGCTACACTTTGTGAAAAAGAAATACAATTCGATTATATTTATCAAATTGCATTAAATATTACTCCAAATTGTACTTTTTCATCTAAATCAAAAAATACTACATATTGCCAAGGATTTTTAATTATAGGCGTAAAAGATTATGAAAAAAATTACAAAAAACTCAAGGAATTAAAAAAATATAGTTACAACTGTCAAGATATTTGTATGTTTTCTTATATTAACGAAGAAAATATTTTTTCACATTTAATTGTTTGTTTTGATATTTGTACTAATGATATTTATAAGCAATGCGAAAAAATTGGTCAACTCAAAAATAACATTAAAATAAATATTCAACAAAAGTTTTCAGCATGGATAAATAGGGTTGGAGACAATATCTATTATAAATAAAAAAAAGAATTACTCTTGTTTAAAAAGCAGTGATTCTTTTATTTTTTTTGCTATTTGTTCAGCCATAAATACTGGTACAGCATTTCCTATTTGTTTATATGCGCTGGTTCTTGATGATTCAAAATAGTAATCGTCTGGAAATGTTTGAATTCTGGCTGCTTCTCTAACAGTTAATGATCTGCATTGATTTATATCTGGATGAATATAATGATGTCCGTCTTTTGAAATATGTGCTACCATTGTATGACAAGGCTTATCATAATCAACAACTTTAAATCTATCCAAAAATGCTTGTTTATTATTATGTTTTATTAAGTTGTTTGGCAAATCACAATATTTAATATTTTTGTTTTTAATACATATTTTATATATTTCTTTATCATTATCATTTAATTTTCTGCTTTGGTTATAAGTTAACACATTCCAAGATTTATTCCTTATTTTTAAGTTTTCTAAGCAATCATTTGAATATGAAGAATAATTGTTATTAATTTCCCCATCTTTTATTTTAGGTAAATCTTGAAACAAATCTTTTATACTATACTTAAAATTAATTTTATCAAATTTTGGATAATCAATATTTAACTCTCTTTTATACCCGATTATTATAATTCTTTTCCTATGTTGTACTACACCAAAATCATTTGAATCCAATAATTTATAATCTATAGTATATCCTAGTTTCTTCATCCTATCTTTTATATCTTGAAAGATAGTCCCTTTTTTGGCAGATAAAATACCTTGTACATTCTCAAAAACGAAAAAACTAGGATTATATTTTTTTATAAATTCTAAGTAATATAAATATAAATAATTTCTTGGATCATTTTTAATTTTTTCTTTCATACGTGAGCGTCCGGCTACAGAGTAAGCTTGACAAGGTGGCCCTCCAATAATTCCTAAAACTTTTTCATTTTTAAGTACGTTATCAATCTTATTAAATATTAATGAAAGTGTATTATCTGATATTTCTTCATTAATTACTTTATTAATTACACTTTTAGGTATGTTTTTATATAGTTCTTCTCTTGATATTTTTTCTTGTAAATAATCTGTGTACAAGTTTAACATATTTTTCTTTTTACAATAATAGTATGCTTCTCTAGTTTTTAATGTGTATGAAGCATCTTTATCCATTTCAACATGCGCAACAATGTCAAATCCATTTCTTCTGAATCCTTCAGATAATCCCCCAGCCCCAGCGAATAAATCAATAATTTTATTCTTCATAATATCACCTTAACAATTACCAGGATACCAGGTTTAATCAAAAATGTCAATAGAATTTTAAATAAAATAAATACTAATGTAAAATTTAAATAATATTTTTATAATTTGGCATTTTAACTTTCATTATAACTTTCCATTTGGACATTTACTCTTAATTTGTTTGTGATACAAGGATTATTCACGTCAATGCCTATAAATTGCAACAAATATTTTAGATGTCCAAAATAAGGATTATGGTAAAATAATATAATAGTTTTAAAAAATTGCAAAAAGTTTATAAAAAGGTGTTGATAGTTTAAGCATTGAATGCATAAAGTGAAAAAAATAAGCAATTTAATTATAGAAAATAATATCAAAGAACTGCAATTAAAAATAACTATTTCATATTAAAATGAATTTTGGAAAAACAAAACAATAAAGAACCAATAATTGTGAAAAAGTTGCCAGATAATTATTAAAACTAGTTGATAAATTAGTTGTTGATGAATATAAAATTGTAGAAATAATTTATAAATTTAGTGTATAAAATAAAAAAATACTATGTAATATAAAAGTGTATAAAAGTATCCATAATTTAGTCATATATTCAGTAAGTTAATACCCAAATTATAATAATTATGATATGATTTGCTTATTAAATGATATAACAGATCTTCAAAAGGAAAACTTAATATTATTTTTAAAATTATATAAAAAATCAGTAGACAGAAATGAAATGTTTATGAGATTTTACGAACCAATAAGTATAGTGGAATGTCGAAATAAAATAATATCTCAATTAATAGATAACTATGTTTAAAATATATTAAAAAGCCAGTATAAGAGTGTGTCTATTGTTTAGCTAGCACTGAATTTGAACTCCCACACGAAATTATTTTATAATATTGCCTCCATGTATAGAAAAAATGTTAAAAGTTTTATTTATTCTTAAATTTTCATACGAAGTGCAACAAGTAGATATATAAATATGCACTTATTGATAAGCTTAATGTTATTATACAACATTAAGTTCTTTTTGTATATTTATAATTTTATTAAATAGTTCATCATTGTTTAGTTCTTCTTTTAACATTTCAGTAGGAGTTCTATATCCAAATATTTTTCTTGGGTAATTATTCATCCAGTTAGCAATTTTTTCAATGTCCTTATTTGAGTAGTTTTCAATAAATGCTCTTTTTGGAATAAAATATCTTATTATGCCATTATGTTTTTCATTTGTTCTTTTTTCATAACTAGCGTAGAGGTGACAAAAGTAGACTGTAGTATCAAGTACTTCTTGCATTTTTCTCCATCCTGAAAATTCAGTTCCATTCTCGGTAGATATTGATTTTATTACATCATTTATATTGTTTTTTAGAATTTCTTTAATTCTTCTAATTTTTTTTACAACATCTTCTTTAGTTTTTTCTTTAAGTTTTGCAATAATTTCAAATCTTATCTTTCTATCTGTTAAAGTCATTAGACATTCATTTTTACCTTTTGTAGAAGAAATAACAGTATCTAGTTCCCAATCACCAAATCTTTCTCTGTTATTAATTATTTCTGGTCTTAGGTCAATGCTGTTATTCTTTTTACTTTCCGGAACAGTTTTTTCAGGCTTATAACAAAGCTTTCGGTATAAAATTTAAACATTCTTTTTGTATCATTTTTATAAGCGTTTAAAAGATTATAATGAATAGCTCTGTAGATAGTTGTTATAGAAATTGAAGTAAAACCTTCTTGTAAATATAATTCATGTGTTTCAATGTATCCGGCGATAGCATCAGGAACCATTTATCATCTTTGATTTTCTTTTCAATGAATTCAGCTAGTTTAGGATATTGTTCAACTATATAGTTTGTTTTAGAAAATACTTTTTATAATCTGCATCATACTGAGCATCATATCGTTGTAAGGTATGTTCTTGATTTTGTCACTTCTTATAATTATTTTGGATTTAATTCGATTTTTTAGTTCTCTGCATATAGTGGTTCTGTAAACACCTAATTTATTTGCTATATCTGCATTAGAATATTTTATTTTGCCATTTTAATCTGTTTTTATTAGTATTTTAATTTGTGCTCTTTGATCATGATTTAAATGATAGTATGTTAATAGTTTTTGAAAATGTCTCAAAAACCATTGACAGTAATTCATAACAAAAATGTTTTGTAAAACTTAGAAAATGTGATATAATGGGTATGGAAGAGAATAAGATGACTTTAATGAAGTGAAAACATGAATAATTGTGAAGCATTAACTACATTAATTGTAGGTGGTAGAACAGCAAAAGAATATTCTCAAAGAGAACTTGCAAGAAGAGTGGGTAAAAGTAATTCCTCTTTAAAGGATATAGAAAATGGTAGAGTAGTTAAGCCAGCTCCTAAAATTTAAAAAAATTGCCGAAGAATTAGATTTATTTGTTGCAACAACTTTTAAAAGTAGCTGGATACCATTAAGTCATGAGTTAGTTTTCTCATGATGAGTTTAAAACAAATCTACAAATGATTTAAAGAAGATTATAGAAAAATGTAGATTGTTTAAATATGACATATTAGATTGGGATGCTAATAAAAAAACACTAAAGATAATGCAAAACTTAAATGAAATAAAATTTGGTTTAAGATTAATAAAAGAAGATGGTGAAACAAATTATACAACCGATAAAGCTTTAAAGAATATTGATAAAGTAATATTAGAGTTAAAAGATATAGCGACTAAATATGATTATATTAAATTACCTAAAAATATTTAGTTCAGGGAGGTAAATATGTTTGATATTCAAAACCGCAGATATATAGGAAACAAGTTTAGATTGATGGATTGGATATCTGAATTGATCGATAAAAATTGTGAAAAATGTCATTCTTTTTTTGATGTTTTTGCTGGAACAGGATCAGTAACAGATTATGTATTTGACAAATATGATAGATTTATTATTAATGATTTTTTATATTCAAATAATATTATCTATAATGCATTTTTTTTAAATGAAAAATATGATTCAAATTTAATAAATGATTTAAAAATCAAATATCAAAAATTAGATTCTAGTAAAATTAAAGATAACTATGTATCTATAAATTTTGGAAATAAATTTTTTAATTATAATGATTCATTGAAAATAGGTTTTATTAGAGAAAATATTGAAAAATTAAAAAAAACAAATAAGATAAATGAAAAAGAATATAGTATTCTTGTTGCATCATTACTTTATTCATTAGATAGAATTGCAAATACAATAGGACATTATGATGCTTATAGAAAAATAAAAGTAATAAAATCTTCATTTGTATTTGAGTTGATTAAACCAAAAGATATAGATAAGAAGAAAGTTATTGAAATTTATAGAGAAGATTCAAACGATCTTGCAAAAAGAGTAAAATGCGATATTGCATATATTGATCCACCATATAATTCAAGGCAATATAGTAGATTTTATCATGTTTTAGAAAATATTACTGAATGGAAACAACCAGAGCTTTTCGGAACTGCTTTAAAACCTAAAGAAGAAAACATGTCTGATTATTGTAAGGTTACTGCTCCAATAGCATTTAATGATTTAATTCAAAGCCTGGATGCTAAATATATAGTTGTTTCTTATAACAATACATATAATTCTAAAAGTAGTTCATCAAAAAACAAAATAACTCTAGAAGAAATAAAAACTATTTTATCTAATAAAGGTGAAACTCAAGTATTTGAAAAAAAATATAAAGCATTTGATGCTGGAAAAACTGATTTAAATAATCATAAAGAATTTATATTTATAACAAAGGTTAAAAAAGATATTAAAAGGGAAATATCTTATCGTTCACCTTTATTCTATGTTGGTGACAAATATAAATTAATGCCTGAAATTAAAAAATATATGCCAGAAAAAATTGCTAATTATGTTGAGCCATTTGTTGGTGGAGGTTCATCATTCTTAAATGTAAAAGCAAAAAATTATATAGTTAATGATATAGATTCAAGTATTATTTCTATTCATGAAATGTTAAAAAAATATTCTCATGATAAAGAAAAATTTTTTGAAAAAACTTTTAAAATTATAAATCATTATGGACTATCTTGTTCATATAATGGTCACCTAGTTCCAGAAGAACTTAAAGCACTACATAAGAAAACATATTATGCAAAGTATAATAAAGATGCATATTTACAATTGAGAAATGATTTTAATAAAGATAAAACAGATACACTTAAATTATATTTATTATTAATATATGGATTTAACCATATGACAAGATTTAATTCGAAGGGAGATTTTAATTTGCCTGTTGGCAATGTCGACTTTAATAGTAATGTGTATAATTCATTAAATTACTACTTTGACTATATAAAACGTATAAAAATTGAATACTTCAATAAAGATTATAAGGATTTTTTAAGGTCTTTAAAATTAGGAAATAATGATTATGTATTATTAGATCCTCCATATCTTATTAGTCAAAGTGAGTATAACAAACTATGGAATGAAGATAATGAAAAAGATTTATATAATCTTTTAGATGAATTAGATAAAAAAGGAATTCGATTTGGTATTACTAATTTGGTATATCATAAAGAAAAGAAAAATGATATTTTTGAAAAATGGGCTAAAAAATATAATACTTATGAAATAACAAGTAATTATATAAGCTTTAATGATAACACTATTAAAGCTGGATCTAAGGAGGTATTTGTTACTAATTATGACAAGAATGGGAACTAGGAGAAATCCTGAATATAAGGAATTAAATTTTGATACTGCAATAAGAAATCCTGAACGTTTAAAACCTGTTTTAGAGGTATTAAATGAATATGAAGGATATATTTTGAATGATAATGTTATTCTTGATATTTTATATGATATTTATTCTCAAGAGGTTGTTAAAAGTGATAGTCTTGATTTGAACAATCTAAAAACTAAAGAGGCTATTAAAGCTAAAATAATTGAAATAAATAAGAAAAGAAACAGGGATGGACATTTTCCTAAAGGTTATCAGTCTAGATTTTGGACTTATATGAGAACGTTATCAGAATTTGGATTCATATATTCACAATATAATGAAAAATTAATTATAGGCGATGTAGCAAAGAAATTGCTGAAAAATATTATTGATCCACAAGAAGCTTTTGCAATTCAAACTATGAAATATAATTGGAAATCACCATATAGAAATGTAAGAAATGATTTTAATTATTTTAAATTTATTATTAAAGTTTTAAGAAAATTGTCTACTAAGAATAAGATGTTAAGTTATAATCAATTCATACTTTCTCTATTTAGTAGAGAAGATGATGCTGATAAGTTTATTGAAATAATAGAACATAATGCTTTTCCTACCCCGAACAGTGTATACACTTATTTGAAAGAAAACTATGGAAGACAAAATCAAGAAAATACCGTTCTAAATGATTATCCAGATACTGTGTTAAGAATGCTAAGAATAACTGGCTTTGTTAATATTGTTAATGACGGTATATTGCTAATAGAATTGAACAAAGATAGCGAAAAATTTGTTGATTATTTCATGGATAAAACATATATAGTTACTGAAAAGGAAAAGTTGAATCCTAAAGATTATTTCGATAAAATAAGCTTTGTAACTGAAGAGGAAATGAAAGTAGTAGATGCTAATAGAAGCTCCAATATAGATGTTTGTGACTATAATTTTGTATTAAAAAAAGTTATTCTGGACTATAAATTAAATCAAGACAAAATACTAGAATTAATAAATAATATAGGAGTTAAAGGCAAGAATAAAGAGTTTAAATATATTGATGATCCTTTACAATTTGAATTTTTTATTTCAATATTATTATATTTAGTATATGGAGATTCTTTTTCTATTAAACCTAATTATAAGACTGATTCATATGGTATACCTATTTCACATGCACCAGGAAACTGTGGCGATATTGAAGTTATAGGTGATGGAAAATATTGGTTAATTGAAGTTACTCTTATTAGAAATAAAGCTCAACAATTGAATTATGAAACATCTAATTTATTTAGACACATTTCTGAAACACCTTGTAATGAAAAATATATGTCTTTAATTGCACCAGTTATTCATGAAGATACACATAGATTTTTCAATGCATTAATAATTGATTATATTCAAGATCATGCAGATAACAGTTTTAGTGCTAAATGTTATAAAAGAGATGAATTTAACAAAGTTTGTATCGAAAAAAATATATTTGAAGACATGAAACAATATACAAAGGATTACGAAAAAAATATTTTTGATATTCTTAAAAAATTTATGTAGAGGTGGTTATAATGGAAGCAAATAATAGAATGCTATATGATGATATAATAAAAAAAACAGATGTTCAATATACAATTCCTGTATATCAAAGAAATTATACTTGGGAAAAAGAAAATTGTGAGTTATTGTATAATGATATAGTGAGTAGTATAAAAAATGAAAGAAATCATTTTTTGGGTAGTTTAGTTTATTCAACGACAAAACGAAATGATATAAAAAGTTGCCCTATAATTGATGGACAACAAAGATTGACAACAATTATGTTATTGTTAAAGGCAATAGATGATTTAATTAAAGATCCTGAAAATATTACAAAAAAGAAAATCAGACAAAATATATATAATGAAAATTGTGAAGAAAGATATAAGCTAAAGCTTAAGAATAGTGATAATGATAATTCTGAATTAGAAAAAGTATTAATGGGAAATACAACTAATTTAGATACTTCTTCAAAAGTGGTAATTAACTATAATCATTTTAAATCTTTAATAAAGAAGACAGTTGAATCTGAAAAGTGGTCTCCTGATAAACTAGTAGAAGGTATTGATAGGTTAGAGATAGTTGAAATAGTTTTAAATGAAGGAGATTCTCCTCAAAAAATATTTGAAAGCATTAACTCAACAGGAGTAAAATTAACTACTGCGGATCTTATTAGAAATTTTCTATTAATGGGTATTTTAGATGTTGGAAAGCAGGCTGAAGTATATAAAAATTATTGGGTTACAATTGAAAGTTTAATTGGAAAAGATAATATTGAAAAATTCTTTTATGATTTTTTAGTATCTAAGGATACAAGATATATTGAAGAAAAAAGAGTGTATGAAAATTTCAAAAAATATTATATTAATCGTAATATAGTTGGTATAGAAGGAATTGAAAACATATTTACTGAAATAGTTAGATATGCACAATATTATAAACTATTAGTTTTAAATGATTCTAAAGACTATGATGAAGAAACTAATAATTTATGCAACATCTTTAATATTCTGCAACATAGAACAATATATCCTTTTATGTTGAAAGTTTGTAATGATTTTGATGATATAAGAAAATTACACATTATAAACAAAAATGATGAAGGACAAGATGTTAAAGTTGAGCTTTCAAAAGAAGAAAAGAATTTATTAATTGAAAGAGAAAAAGAGTTTAAAAATATAATTAGATTATTTGGTAATTATGCAATGAGACGTAACATAGCCAATGTTGCATCATCTAGTTTGCGTAGATTTTATGCCTCATTATATAATAAAATTTTTGAAAAAAATAAAAGCAATTATAATTGTTACTTTAAAGCTTGTGAAGCATATTTATGTACATTAAAAACTGAAGATAGAATGCCTAATGATAATACGTTTAAAGAAGGTTTATTGTATAGTAATATGTATGCGGCAGCTAAAACCAAAATTCTTAGATATTTCTTTGATTTAATTGAAAATAGTGGAAAAGAACCTGTTGATATGTCAGAATTGACAATTGAGCATATTATGCCTGAAACACTAAGTTCACAATGGAAAAATAGTTTAGGTGGCAACTTTCAAGAAATTTATGATAAATATGTTCATACTTTAGGTAATTTATCGATTACTGGTTATAATTCTGAATATAGTAATGATCCGTTTTTGTCTAAGAAAAAAAGATATAATAATATGCTTGAATCTGGAGAAACCAAAATTGTTAAATTAAATGAGGAACTTAAAAATAATGTTAATAAAGAGTGTAATATTGAAGTATGGAATGATGTTCAAATTGAAAAACGTGCAGAAAGATTATCAAAAATTATTATGAGTAAATTTTCTTATCCAAAGGATGTTGATACTACATTAGAATTTGAAAAGTTTTTTGAATTTTACATTGATAATCCAGATGATAATGCTGATGAGTTTGAAAACAATCCTACATATAAATTATATGGATTCCAATTTGAAGGAAATAAGTATAGAGCGGATAATTATCGCACGATTTTCAAAGAAATTATTAAACTATTATACAACATAGACAATTCAGTTTTGGACGATCTAGCCAATAGTAATTATACTTATGAAAGGGGAAAAACTATAAGATTTTCTAGAACAAAGGAAAATGATCATCAAGAAGAAATATTACCTTCATTGTTTGTTTATACTAACTATAGTAGAAGCACAATATTTGATTGGATTAGGAATTTATTTAATAGATACCAACTAGATATTTCGTTATTCAGTTTATTATTTATTGAAAAAGACTAGAATATTTTAATATTATTGTCACTTGAATATGGGTGAACAAGTTTTTTAGATGAAAAATATATGCAAGACTTATTAAGTTTACTTGATGCAGCAATGGACGATATGCCATCCGGAGCTTTAAATGAACTTACACCAAAAGACCATAAAGCCAAAAGGCTAAAGAAATAATACCAAATGAAGAACTACCAGTACCTGCGATAACAACAATTTTACCATTTAAAGACCAAATTGTATTCGATAGTGTATTAACAGCTCAAGCAATCAAGATTGGTGCTAACATGAGAGAAAATATAATCGAAGAAACAAGTAGTAGTAAAAAAATATACAAATTATAAATAAAAAAACAACACTTATCAAATAAACAAAGTGTTGTTTTTTCTAATAACTAAATTGCCTACATTTATACATAGCAAGTAATTCATTAACATCTTTAATATTACATATTATTTATAAAGCAAAATCTAATTATTAAATCATAATTGCTACTATAAGAAAGAGTATAAGAACAAGTTGATAAAAGTTTTAATAATTCATCAATCGATAATTCTAGTGATAATCCCAGTAAAATAATATTACTTTTCTTAGGTTTATAGTTTTTAACGTTTTTAATTTTATTAAATAATCTTCTATCTATATGAACTTTATTATAAACATCAGCATCTTTTAAATCTTTATCATCTATATATTTAAAAAGTAGTTCTTTAAAAGTATAATTCTCTATATTTTCATCTATATATGTATCAATGTCTTCAACCTCATCACACATTATATTTCTAATAGAAAATAACTCTTCTATCCAGTTATCATTTACATATTCATTCTTAATATACTTATTTAATTTATCTTTTATATCCATATTTGTCTCCTTAAAAGTGACCATTTTTCTTATCGCTTCTGATAACATTATGCCATAAAATGAAGAAAAAATAAAAAAAGCAAAAATCTACAAAAAATGTTAGTATACTCTATAGTTCTATCTTTTGACAAAAGATCAATTAATTATAAGAAAGAATGGTGATAATGTGAAGACAGAAAATATATTGAAAATAAAATAATTGGTGTTATAATTGTGATGGTAGTTCGTAAATTTGTCAATTTTTATAATTATTATATACAAGAAAACTATAAATGATTTATAAATATTGTGTAATAAATGACTACAGCTTAGTGTAAGTTGCAAAATTGTACACAGGCAAACTACTTTATATAGGAAATGTTGAGGGAGACATGATGAAAAACAGAGAAAATATATTTAAATTCTTACAAAACAATTATGGTTGGATTGCTACCATAACAACTGGACTAGCCGTTGCCATATCGTTTACATTAAGATTTATAAAATATTTTTATTCAAGTTATTATTTTAGCTATTATGGACTTTCATATGAACTATTTAATAATGATGAATTAAATTTTTTATACAACTTTGGATTTTCTATTCTATTATTGTTATGTTATGCATCATTAACATATTGTTATATAGAATTATTTAATATGAAAAAAATAATGGTTAAAACAATTTTGCTTAATACATTTTTGATCTTAATTTCCAATGTGTTTATTATATATTCCATTAATGTTAAATGTTCAATAGGTCAGTTTATAGTAGACCTTATAGCTTTAATTGTATTTGAAACATTTGTTACCATGATTTTTTGGAAAACAAATAAAAAAGAAAAAAGTAAAGAAAATAATACAGGTAATTTATTAAATGGTTTAAAAATAATTCCATTTTATTTAATTTTATTAATATTTGTATTTTTACTAAATTTTGGTTTACAAATTAAAAATAACAAGACATATAGAATAATAAATGATGATAAAGTGATTGTTTATTCAACCACTGATTACTATCTAGTATTAGATTGCAAAATAAAAGATAAAAATTTAACAATTTTTAAAGGCAAACAAACAAAAATAAACAATGAACATGAAACAAGTAGATTAATTGATTTTGATGAAGTAAATTTAAAATAATTTACAATAAAAGCAAAAAGTATAGTTGTGAATAACATAAAATGTAAATTTGATAGCATATAGACAAAATTTTCTGAATTTTAAAAAACATATTTAAAAATTTAGAAAATATTTAAATAAATTAGATATGTTAAAAATATTTGAAAGTTTATCAGTTTAATAAGAAGATGAACTAAATTTAGATACACCTTTATTTTGGTATGTATTAATTAAGTATAATGTTGTATTGAAAATAACTCCTAATATAGGTATTAATTTAATGTATTAAAAGTTGATTATAGACCTATACAAAAATATTCTATTTGAGTTTAGTGATTAAATTTTTTTATTTAATAGTGGACAAAGAAACTGATTAAAAACTCTTTGCCGAACAAATATTCATATTTAGGTTGTGCAAATCGTGTAAATATGTTAATATATAAGTGGTATAAGTGAAAACGAAAAAACATGTATACTAAACATGTTCTTATACAGGTGGCTACTAACTACCAACAAACCTTGAAGTGAAACAAGTAAAACGACCATTTAGAACAAAGTATTGACTGATGACTAAACTGTATTTATTCTCAAGTATAATTGATACAAAAAAATCTTTTGAGTAAATGGATACAATAAAAATTTAAATATAAAAGTCAATTTAAGTAAAAAAAATTTAAAAATAGGTGGTGATTTATACGTTTTTCGTAAAAAGTTGGCCCGTATGTAGTTAATAATTATTATATTTAAAGGGAGGTAAAATAATGAAGATAAAAGTTCTAAGTTCTAAGAACTATAAAAATAGCGACAAAAATTGTGGTGATTGTATAATAATTGATACAGGATTAAAAGCAATAGTATATGATTGTGGATGTGAAGAACATGCAAAAGAGGTTGTTAAATATTTACAAGAACATGATTATGATAAAGCTGATGTAATATTATCACATAATGACGCTGACCATTTTGATGGCTTAAACTATTTAATTGAACAGAACAAAGTTTCTTCTATAACTACTATTTTGCTGTTAAAACACATAGATGATATTTTAGACGAATTAGATGATAAGAGAAGAACTAGAGAAAGTATAAAAAAACAAATAGCTGATTATTTTGATAATATTTATAGTCTTTCAGGAAACAATTTGAATGATTCATTAGATGATGATTTTACGTTAGATCCATGTTTAAATTTTGCCGGTCCATCTTATGATTATTTATTAGAAGCAGTTGCAAAAGCACTAGATAATACAGAAACAGATAATATAGACATGGAAACAATAGTAAATGCCATAAGTGTGCAAGTAGAAATAATTGTTGATAATCATAAGGTTTTGTTAACAGGAGACGCATCATATGCAGCTATAGAAGATAAAATTAGAGAATATGATGCAATTCAATTACCTCATCATGGAAAATATGAACAAGCAAAACAAATTTTTGAAAAGAACGACGGAAGAGAAGATGTTATATACATAGTTTCAGATAATACAGGAAATTCTAATGGTGGATCGGACGAATTAATGAAAAATGAAATTGGAAGAAAAATAAAAAATACTAAAATCTGTGAAATAAATATTGATAATAATTCATTTGTAAACGTTAGAACGGGATATTATGCCATATGAGATATATAATATTAAATAAATATATGACAAAGGAAGAAAGGGTTTCACGAAAAAAGTTTATTGAAAAAGTAACTAATTTATATTTTATACCATATGTGATAAAAGGCGGGATGGAACTAAAATCCATTCCTTCCTCAACTAATGATAGTTTAATGATAGTTGGGCATAATTTGTCAGTCAATAATTATATAAAGAATAATGTTATTAAAGAAAGAAATATAATAATTATATCTTGCAAATTTGATATAGAGAAAAGATTTAGAAAAGGAAAAAATATATATGTGTCATATAATGATGAAGGAATTACCAATTATTATGATGGTACGGATAGAAATCTTCATTTTTATGTTTCAAAAGAAGAATTAAAATTAATAAATTCATCTGGGCCATTTATAGAAAGGGTAAAAAAAATTTTTAGGAGGATATCTTAATGGATAAAATAATTGATAAAATCGATAAATATAATTTGTTCACGAACATAGTTCCTAGGTATTTATTGTTAATGTTTAATATATATTATCTTAAAATAGAAAATTTAAATATCGGTGAACAAATAATAATTTCATATTTTGTTGGTCAAACTTTAAGTAGACTAGGATCAATTATAGGACAAAAAATACTTTTTAAATTTACAAAAGAAAAAGGTGAGTCTTATGATAAATACATTATAGCCAGTGATAAAGATACAAAAATAGCAACTTTAATGCAAGAAAGAAATATGTGTAGAACTTTTTGTGTTTTGTTTGTAATTTGTATAATTGAAATTATATTAACTAAAATAATAAATATAAATAGTATTAAAAGTGATATAATTCTTATTATATTGTTATTTATACTTTTAGTCATTTATGCTATTTCTTTTTGTAAATATAATAAATATGTTTTAGATCGAATTCAAATTCAAAATAAGAGATAAACATAATGTGTAATTATAAACATCATAATTATCCAGATTCATATAAATTAAGTTATATTTTATGTATATTATTAGTTAGTATTTTAGATAGAAATTGTTTGCAGTTAAATATTTGGTGAGACTAGATAAATCAATAATAATGGTTTACAAAACTCTCTAGACAACAATTCAAAATTGTATTATCATAAATACATGAAAGGATTGATACAATGATAAGTAAAGTATATTTTACAAAAGAAATAACTAGTGAAAGTTTAGTTAAAATTTATGAAAGTTTAAATCACGAACTAAAAGGAAAAGTTGCGGTTAAAATTTCTACCGGAGAACCAGGTGGACATAACTTTTTAAAACCAAACCTAATTAAAGATTTAGTAAGTAAATTAAATGGTACAATCGTAGAATGTTGCACTGCTTATGCTGGAAAAAGAATGAATCCAAGTGACCACTGGCAAGCTATCAAATACCATGGTTTTTATGATATTGCTCCGTGTGATATTATGGACGAAGATGGTGAAATTGAAATTCCTATAAATGGTGGAAAACACTTAAATGGCATAAACTATGTCGGAAGTCATATTAAAAATTATGATTCAATGTTAATGTTATCACACTTTAAAGGTCATATAATGGGTGGCTTCGGCGGAGCTTTAAAAAATATGTCAATCGGAGTTGCTTCAAAAAATGGTAAAGCATGGATACATTCAGCAGGAAAAACAACAGTGCCTGATGAATGCTGTAAATTGGAAACTAAACAAGATGATTTTCTAGAAAGTATGACTGAAGCAGATAAATCTGTCGTGGATTATTTCAAACCGGAAAATATGGTATACATAAATGTTGCTAACAATATTTCCATAGATTGTGATTGTGATAACAATCCAAAAGCCCCAGAAATTGCTGATATTGGTATATTTGCATCTCTAGACCCAGTTGCTATAGATAAATGTTGTTACGATACTATAATGAATTTAACAGAAGAAGGAGCAAACTCACTAAAGAAGCGAATGCTTGATAAACACGCAATTCATATCGTTAATGAAGCAGAAAAACTGGGCTTAGGAACAACAGAATACGAACTAGTGAGCATAGATAGATAATTATGAAATTAGAGAAAATTGTAGAAATATTAACAAAACAAAATAAGACAATATCAACAATGGAATCTTGTACCGGCGGAGGTCTAGCAAATGCTATAACCAACATACCTGGTGCAAGTGAAATACTAAAATTTAGCGCAGTAACATATTCAAATGAATTTAAAATTAAAATGGGTGTACCTAAAGAAACAATAGATGAATACTCAGTTTATAGCACGGAAACAGCTATAGAAATGTCTAAGAAAATATCACAGTTTACTAGTTCAAATTATGCCATAGGTATAACGGGTAAACTAAATAGGGTAGATGTACATAACTTATCTGGTGATGACAATATAGTTTACTTTAGTATCTATAATAAAGATAAGGATATTAATTACAATGACTTTCTAAAAGTAACAAAAACATCTAGAAAAGAAAACAAAGAAGAAGTAATAGAAAAAATAGTGGATAACTTTTACGAAATATTAAAAAAAGAGAACTAAATCAAGTCTCCTTGATAAATATTTCTTTTAACCATCTCTTGGTCAATTCCATTTAAAACCATAAATTTCTTTACAAGCCATTCTGGTGCCACTAATTCATTTAAAAGAGGATCCCCAGTAATCCTCATCACCACAACATCTTCATTTAAAAGTCTAAGTTGAGAGCAAACAATATCAATGTACTCCTCTCTAGTTAAAATATGAAATTTATTTTTTTCATATAAACTAGCCAGCGGAGTATTTTTTGCTATATAAAGCATATGTATTTTAATACCATCAACCTTACAATCATTAACAAATTTAATTGTATTAATCATATCTTCCTTAGTTTCATAAGGAAGCCCATTTATAATGTGAGCAACCACAAAAATATTTCTTTCATGAAGTTTATCAACAGCATCTTTAAATGTTTTACTATCATGCCCACGATTTATAAATCTTAAAGTATTATCATTACTACTTTGAAGTCCAAGTTCCACGATTAAAAATGTTTTTTTATTTAAATCCTCCAAATAATCTAACCATTCATCTGATAAACAATCTGGTCTTGTTGCAATATCAATTCCTACAACTTTAGGTATCATAAGTAATTTATCAACATAACCTTTAACTAAATTTTTATCATTATAAGTATTCGTACCAGATTGAAAATAAGGAATATACAAACTATCTGGCCATTTTTGTTCCATAATTTTTCTTCCATTTTCAAATTGCTCTAAAATATCCAAACTATTATCACTAATTATAGCAACAGACTTATTAGAACAATATATACAACCACCACTTGCTTGATTCGGACATATACTATTTATATCTAAAGGCACTTTAAAAACTTTTTGCCCAAACTTTTTCTTAAAAAAGTAGTTCAAAGTATGATATCTTTTATTATCTAATGTATTTTTAAACATATAACCACCTGTTAGTATTTTAACACGTAAACTTTCAAAATAAAAGTTGTTATTTTTAAGATTTGTGGTATACTAGTATTAGTTGCTGGAATAGCTCAGTTGGTAGAGCAATGCCCTCGTAACGCATAGGTCATAGGTTCAAGTCCCATTTCCAGCACCATTTAGAAATAATCCCCGAATTTACGGGGTTTTATTATGAAATAAAATTATTTTAAATAAATAATAAATTTTATATATACAAAAAGTATACGATATGTTATAATGAACATATCAGAAAAAGGAGGCATAAAAATGCGTGTATATGGAATGAATGTTTTAAAGGAACTAGACAAGAAAAAAATCAAAAAAGTATTCACATCACGTAAAGAAGTTTGTAAGTATTGCAGTGAAAACAAAATAAAATATGAGTTTGTTGATAACCACTTATTAAACAAAATGTGTGAGTATAATCACCAAGGTGTAGTAATAGATGCTTTTGATTATGATTATTATAGTCTAAAAGATGTTGAAGGCAATCTAGTTTTAATACTTGACCACTTAGAAGACCCACATAACTTTGGAGCAATCATCAGAACTTGTGCAGCAGTAGGAATAAAATCAATAATCATCCCAAAAGATAGAAGTGTCGGAGTAACAGATGTTGTTGTTAAAACAAGTGTAGGTACAATAAATTATGTAAAGATAATCATGGTTAATAACTTAGTAGCCACAATAAAATCTTTACAAAAAGATGGCTTCTTTGTTTATGCGGCATCAATGGAAGGCGAAGACTTTAGGAAAGTAGATTATAGCACAAAAAGAGCATTAGTAATTGGTAATGAAGGAGCTGGAGTAAGTAGACTTGTTAAAGAAAATAGTGATGTATTAGTAAGCATCCCAATGAATAAAAATGTAGAGAGCTTAAATGCATCCGTTGCCGCAAGCATTCTTATCTACCACATGGGTGAAAATGTTTGATATTAGTGATTCTGAACTAATAATGCTATACCGTGAAAACAATGAAGAAGCCTTAGATATATTAAATCAAAAATACAATATAGTAACAAAAAGAATAATTAATAAGTATTATCCATTTTTAAGAAAATTAAATATCAATTTTGATGAACTAACATTAAGTTGTCATGAGTTAATAAATGAAGCGCTAGATACATATAACTCATTATATAAAGCCTCATTAAATACTTACATAAGCTTAATTATAGATAGAAAAGTAAAAAAGACAATTATTAATGCAATTAGATATAATAAAAAAAATATTGAAGTTTCCAATATAAATTTTGATAATACCGCAAGTTCTATTTCAAGTAATTCACTAGATCCATTAGAAGCTATCTGTGCAAGTGAAAGTCAAAAAAATCTAAATGAAATAATATTGAATAAGCTAAATAACAATGAACTAGCAATATTTTCATTATTACTAGATGGCTTAAGCTATAAAGATATAGCATTTACATTAATGCAAAGTTATAAGCAAATATATAAAAAAGTTCAAAATATAAGAAAAAAATTAATACCAGAATTACAAAAAATACTTGATTAAAGCTTGCAATTACCTTTTATTTATGCTATATTATAAATGAACACGAAAGTGTTTTTTTAAATGGAGGTTTTTAAAACTATGGCAAAAGAAGCTAAAGAAACAAAAAAAGTAACAAAAGTTACTAAAGACACCAAAAAGAAAAATATTAAAACAAGTAAGAAAGGTCCTAAAGAAAGTTATTTCAAAAAAGTTGGCAAAGAACTTAAATTAGTTAAATGGCCAACAGCTAAAGATGTATTAAAATACACAATTTCAACGATTGTATTTTGTATAATCTTATGTGCATTATTTATGGCACTTAACTTAATATTATCAGTAGTTAAAGGATGGTTTGCATAATGGAAAAACTTTGGTACGTAGTAAATACTTATTCAGGACATGAAAATAAAGTAAAAGAAAAATTAGAAGCAAGAACAGAATCAATGGGTATGCAAGATTACATTTTCCGTGTAATTGTTCCCGAAACAACAGAAGTTGAAGTAAAAGATGGAGTAAAAAAAGAAAAAGTAAAAAAAATGTTTCCAGGATATGTTTTAGTTGAAATGATAATGACTGATGAAGCATGGTACATTGTAAGAAATACTCCAGGTGTTACAGGATTTATTGGTTCAAGTGGAAAAGGAGCAAAACCAACTCCATTACTTCCTCAAGAAATTGATAGAATTTTAGCTAACATGGGTATGAGTAGAGTAGATGTTGAATCTGAACTTAAAGTCGGAGACACAGTTAATATTGTTGATGGACCATTCAGTGGTATGACTGGTAAAGTTGATAACATTGATCTTGAAAACAACAGATTAAATATTATAATTGACTTATTTGGTCAAGAAACAAATGTTGATGTTGAAGTCTTCCAAGTTAGTAAAATGTAATTAAAAATTCGAAGCTTAATCTTCGAATTTTTTTTCATCTTTAAATACCTTTAGATTCTTTTTAATTCTTTCATTATTAGGATTTATTTTTAAAGCCTCTTTAGCATTTTTAATAGCATTTTCATAATCACCTAAATAAAAGTATGAAATAGATAATAAATCATTTAATGTTTCATCATAACTAAATACTTCATTCATATATGTTTTAGGATTATACTTAATTTCCAAAGCTTTATTACCATATTTACAAACATTTTCAAAATCTTCTAAAATATAATACAAAATAGCAGTTTCAGTATATGGGTCTCTTAAATATGGAGCTTCATTTATAGCTTTTAAAAGCCACATGAGTGATTCATCATATCTTTCCATATTTTTATAACATCTAGCAATAAACCTCATTGATGCACATCTTTCATCTTTCCAAGTAGCATTTTTCATCTTTAAATGTTTAATAAGAGTATCAATAGCATCATTCCATTTTCCATAATACATATACTCTCTACCTAAATAATGCATATTTCTATCATTATCTGGTTTTTCCTTCACAGCAAGCTCTAAAAGTGGCAAATAATTAGAGCGCGATTTTTCTCTATCTGGATAATGATTTACAATAACATCATCAGTAAAGACTTGTTTTTCAGAATGGTCAAATTCTAGTATCTCGTGTACAGGATTAACCCATTTACAGCCACTTCTTTTATGTATTTTATCAGCATAATATGTAACTTTTGGAATTCCATCTTCTATATACCAGTTATAAACATATCTAAGTCTATCAGTATCACTTTTCCAAGCTTTTAAAATATTTTCTTTCCAGCCATCAAGCATTATCTCATCTAAATCTAAAGAAATGCAAATATCAAAGTCTTCGGGTATCATTTTTAATGCTTCATTTCGAGCAACATCAAACCTCCATGGTTTAATTTCCATTTCTTTAACGGATATTCCATGTTTCTTTAGTTTTTTTGCAGAATCATCACTTGAACCAGTATCTAAAACAAATATTCCATCAGCATCCTTGATAGATTCATACCATCTATCAACAAACTTTTCTTCATTTTTACATATTGCATAAACACATATTTTAATACAGACCAACCCCTTTCTATATTCCTATATATTCAAATAAAATACTAACTGGTGAATTAACAAAATAAGAATTACTATTTATATTTTTTAAATCCGGAGTTTTTAAATAAATACTTTTTTTACCTAGATTAACTAAACTATATAAAATACTTGGGTCACCAACTGCCACAATCCCATTTGCGATTATTTCTTTTTTCATTTCATCACTTATAAAATTACTTGCACCTACATATATATTGTCACTATTATTAGGTTTAAAGTATGGTCCTTCTGGTCCAGTTGGCCCTATATCAACTTTACAACTCCTTAATATAATAGTATGTAAAATAAAAGAACATAATTAATAATGAAGCCTAAATGTAAAGTGAAGGTAAAAAGATTTACATTCATGTAAACGCTTGTTATAATTAGATTAACAAAAATTATAATTGGGTGACAAAATGAGAGACACAGAAGTAAGTGCTTAGTGAAAAATTAGCAAACAACGTAAAAAAACTAAGTGAAAACCAGAAAATTCCGAATTATTAAAATAATAAGGAGATTTAAAAATGTATTCGTTAGAAGAAGAAATACTACATTTACTAATTTTATTTGTTGATTTAGAAAACCTAATACAAAAGAAAGAGGATGATAAAAAATGAAAGTAAAAGTAATAGGCTCAGGAAGTATGTGGACAAAATATAATAGTGCTTGTTACCTTGTTGATGAAGACATAATGGTAGATTTTCCAAATGGTGCCTGCAAATATTTATATAGACAAAATATAAAACCAAGTAGTGTGAGTAAAATTTTATTAACTCATTTTCACGGAGACCATTATTTTGATATACCATTTCTAATTTTAAATAAATCTAAAAGTGATAATAAAAAAACTTTTATTTATTGCTCTAAAGAAGGAAAATCCAAAATAAAAAAAATAGGTTATTTAGCTTTTCCTAATTCATTTATAGAAGCATGTAAAGAAACAAATTTAGAATTTAATTTCAATAATAATTTTACTTTAAACAATTATAAAGTAGAAAAAATACTTGTGGATCATGGTAGAATGAAACCAGCATATGGTTATATTTTTAATGAAAATGAAGAATACATAGGTTTCACTGGTGATACATCACTTTGCAAAAATGTAGAAATAATGGCAGAAAAATGTTGCTATTTATTCTGTGATTGTATGCTCATTAAAGGAAATTCCAAACATATGGGAATAGATAACCTAAAGTATTTAGCAAATAATTATTCAAAATGTACATTTGTAGTTAGCCATTTAGAAGATGAAACCAGAAATATGTTAAAAGAACTAAAAATAAAAAATATTATTATTCCAGAAGATGGACAAGAAATAACTATTAATTAAATGTTGTAAAGAATACTATTTTGTGCCATAATATTAATGCGGAGATAATCATGAAAGATGAAAAAGTTTATTTAAAATACAAACAGTTTGCCAAAGATTATAAACTGTCAAATTATGATACAAAAAAACTATGGCGTATAATTGAACAGATTGCAACTCATAAAGAGTTTTCTAAAAGATGCAGTGACCCTTATTTTCATCATGATGTAAAAACTCTCGGAGAACACATTCTTTGTGATGCCATAGTAACTTATAAACTTGCATCTAAACTTAAAAAAAATAATCATAGTATGAAAAATATAAATATAGATAATGCTGTAGTTATAGCTATGTTCCATGATTTATATGAACTTCCTTGGCAAAATATTGGTGTAAAGAAAATAATGCGTAATAAACATGGTTTTGTTCATCCCATCGAAGCAATTACTAATGCTATTACTTGGTATCCAGAATACTTTAAAAGTAAAGAAAGAGCTATGATTATTATTGATGGAGTTATTCATCATATGTTTCCACTTGCAGTACGTTGCATAGATGATACTGAGATAGAGCTAAATAATCAAGAAAAATATGAAAAATTACCTCAAAAATACAAAGATATGATTAAGTTATCAACAGACATAGGTAAAATTGGACATTATTCATTAAGAAAATCATTTTTTATTGAAGGAAGAATAATGTCAAGAGCAGATAAAATAGTTGCCTTTAAAAAAGATATTGGTTCATTTAATGGTTATTTAGCGCTTTTAAGTGGTAAGAATAAAAATATCAAGAAAAAACATAATAAAAATGATGATAAAAATGAAGCTAGAAATAGTAAATGAAATAAAACTAATGTAGAAAATGTCAAAAAAGTACTAAAAATAATCAAAAAAAATCATCCATATGAAACACTAGGAATTGACATTATACCACTTATGGATGAAAACTTATTTAATTAATATATTTTATCAGGAAGTAGGGTATCCAAATACTTAAGGATATCCTCTTTTCCATATTTATTAGGAAACTTAATATATTCTAAACACACATTAATAACAGCACTTACATAAAATTTAGAAATAATTTCCACAGGAATTTCTGTTTTTAATATCTTATTACTTTTTCTAATATGATTTTCAACATCTCTATAAATAGCATCATTAGCCATATCCATAACAATACTATTATTATTTTTCTTAAGAACTGAAGAATACACATTAATATTACTACTTATATGGTCAAAAAATATTTCTATCATTTGCATATAATATTCTTTAGCATTATTATAATTTTCATTTTCTTCAAGTTTAGAAACTAAATCTTCTTCCAAATCATTGATTAAAGAATCTAATAATTCATACTTATCAGAAAAATGGTCATAAAACGTAGACCTATTTGTTAAAGCCGCATTACATATATCAGATACTTTAATTTCTTCAAAAGTCCTTTCTTTCATAAGTGTAAGTAAACCTTCATAAAGGTTCTTTTTTGTTTTAATTATTCTTAAATCGACTTTTTTTGCCATTATTTTTCACCTACCTACATTATACAGCAAAAACATCAATTGTAAACATAAACAACTAATGTAGGCATAAATAATATACAATAACCTACATTATGTTGGATAACCTACCAATAAAAAGTTTTGCTTTTGAAAAATATAAATTTTTATCATAGTATATATAGCGTGGTGAGAAAATTATGAAAAAATTTGCGAAGTTTATAGCAACACATAGTGCACTTATACTAGTAATATGCTTTTTATTATTAGTGCCAGCTATCTATGGTTACGTAAACACGAGGATTAACTATGATATCTTAGTTTATCTTCCTGATTCAGTAGATACCATTAAAGGTGAAAACATCTTAACAGATGATTTTGGTCTAGGTGCTTATGCCTTTGTTATGGTAGACACATCTAATAACAAAAAAATATTAGATTTAGAAAAAGATATCAAAAAAATTGAAGGAGTAAACGCAGTACTTAGTATTGCTGATGTAACAGATACAGTTATTCCTGTAGATATGTTACCAACACAAGTAGTTGAAAAACTAAATAAAGATAATGAAACAATTATTATGGTAACATTTGATGGTGGGGCTAGTGAAGATGTAACAATCGAAGCTGTAAGAACCCTTCGTGAAGTTGTCGGTGATGCAACAAAAGTAAGCAGTATGACAAGTATGGTAATTGATACAATGAATTTATCAAATAAAGAAATATTTGCTTACGTAACAATTGCTGTTATTCTTTGTTTAGCAGTACTATTTATAGCAACTGACTCTTATGTAATACCATTCTTCTTACTTGGAAATATTGGTTTTGCTATTATTTATAACATGGGTTCAAATATTTTTTTAGGACAAATCTCTTATATAACACAGGCGATAACAGCAGTTCTTCAACTTGGTGTTACAATGGACTTTTCAATATTCTTGTATCATAAATATGAACAAGCAAAAATGGATAATCCAAAAATGCCAAAAACAGAAGCAATGGCTAGTGCAATCGTAGCAACATTCCAATCAGTTCTTGGTTCATCCCTTACTACATTTGCTGGTTTCCTAGCATTATGTACAATGGACCTAACACTTGGTACTGATATTGGTATAGTTATGGCTAAAGGTGTTCTATGGGGCTTAGTTTGTGTTCTTACTTTATTCCCAGCTTTACTTATGGTTGGTGATAAACTAATAGATAAAACAAAACACAAAGTACTACTTCCAGAATTCAAAAAATTACAAGAGTTTTCAACAAAACATTACAAAGGCATTATCGCAGCATTCTTAATTTTATTAGTGCCAGCTTTTTACGGAAATAACAATTACGATGTTTACTACAAACTAGATGAGTCACTTCCGAAAGATTTAGCATTCAATGTTGCAAATTCAAAGTTAGCAGACAAATTCAATATTGTTTCTCCAGAAATAATATTAATTGACAAAAATGTTAAGACAAATGATGTCAAAGAAATTGTAAATAAACTAGAAAATATCGAAGGCATTGACTTAGTTCTTGCTCCATCTACACTTATGGACCCCGCAGTTGCAATGTTACTACCAAGTGACTTAAGTAAAATGATGGATAATGACCAATATCAACTTATTATTGTAAACTCAACATATGAAATAGCATCCGATGAACTTGCAAGTCAAATTAAAGAAATTGATAGCTTAGTTAAATCTTATGATAAAAATAGTATCATCGCTGGTGAAGGACCATTAATGAATGACTTAGTAACCATCGCTGACCATGACTTTAGAATGGTTAACTACACATCAATTATTGTAATATTTATAATTATGGTATTAGTTTTAAAACAAATAAATTTACCAATAATTTTAATACTTACCATAGAATTTGCTATATTCTGTAATATGTCTGTAGCATTCTATACAAACACAACCCTTCCATTTATAGCATCAATCGTCGTAGGTACTATCCAACTTGGTGCAACAATCGACTATGCAATTTTAATGTCAACAAAATATATGGAAGAAAGAGCATCTATCAAGGATAAAAAAGAAGCAATGCTTAAAACATTAAGTTTGACAGTTCCATCAATTATAACATCAGCATTATGTTTTTTTGCTGCTACCTTCGGAGTTGCAGCATATACAAAAATAGACATGATAGGTAGTATATGTGAACTTCTATCACGAGGTGCAATCATATCAATGTTAGTTGTTATTCTTATATTGCCATCACTATTAATGGTATGTGACAAATTTATCATAAAAAATAAGAAAGAAGGAAAAAATATGAAAAAAATGAAAACTGTAGCTGCAGCCTTTACAATCGTGGCATTATCATTAATTCCATTTAGTGCTAGTGCAGCTAAAACAGAAACCATTTATACAAATATGGATTACTCAGGTAATGTTAAAAAAACAACAGTAAGTAATCACATCGAAAACACAAAAGAAGGAGATGTTTCTGACAATTCACTACTTACAAACATTTTAAATGTAAACGGAAGTGAAAACTTTACACAAGATGATACACATGTTACATGGTATGCTAAAGGAAAAGATATTTTTTACACAGGAAATACTAAGGAATCACAACCTATTAATATTGTTACAAAATATTATTTAGATGGTAAAGAAGCCAAAGCAGAAGACATAATAGGCAAAAGTGGTAAAGTAAAAATAGAAATATCACTAATTAACAATTCTTTACTTCGTACCAACAATACATTTACACCATATGTTGTTGCTTTAGGCACAATGATGGATAGTGATACAAATAAAAATATCACAGTTACAAATGGTAAAGTAACAGATACAGGAACACGCAGCATGTTACTTGCAATAAGTGCACCAGGACTATATGAATATACAAACATAAATGAATTTAAAAATTTAAATAAAGTAACAATCATCTATGAAACAACAGATTTTGACATAAATGATATTTATATGGTAGCATCCCCTAAAATTTTATCAGAACTTGATTTAGAAATTTTCGATAAATTAGATGAATTATCATCATCAATGAATACTTTAAGTTCTAGTATGGATGCTCTAGAAGAGGGAGCTAAAAAATTATCTGATGGTACAAGTAGCTTACTTACAAATTCAAGTGTATTTAATGAAAAACTAGCAACTGCATCAAATGCTTTAGCACAAATTGCAAATGGAACAACTAAACTTGTAGATGGTGTTGATGAAATGTTTGAAACTTTAAATAGTGCCAAAGCAATGATGGAAGACAAAGATATTGCTGGTTCACTTGCTAATCTAAAGGTTTTAAAAGCATCTAATGAAAATGCTATTGCAAAGCTAACAAATCCAGAAGCTGAAACTGCATATAAAACATTTAAAATGAATGCAACAGAAACAGAATCAGAAATGATAACAAGACTTGCTTCATTATCATTACCTGAAGAAAAAATAAAAGAACTGGTAACAGTTAAATCAACTTATGAATTAAAATTACTTTTAACAGCAAATAATGAAGCAGTTAAAGAAATGATAACTAATCTTGAAGATTTAAGTAAATTAATGGATACATTAACAACAAAACTTAAAGAAGTAAAAGAAATGAAAACAAAAGTTGAATACTTAAATGCTAGTTTAAATGAAGTAAGTATTGGACTTACAAAATTATCTGAAGCATCTTCTCAAATTAATGCCGGAGTTAAAAAACTAAATGATGGAGCAATAAAAGTATCAGGTGGTACGCAAGCATTAAATGCTCAAGGTATAAAAACTTTAGTAAATTATACAAATAAAATAGTAACTTTCGGTAATAAACTAGAAAACCTAGTAAACTTATCAAAATCTTATAAAGGTTTTGCATCAAATAATGCAGACAATACATTATTTGTTTACAAACTAAGTAAATAACAAAAAGTTCGGATAAAACTGAACTTTTTAAATATAAAATAAAACACAGCCAAAATGTAAAATGAAAATGAGCCAAAATGTAAAATGAAAACCAGCCAAAATGTAAAATGATATTTACAATAGTTTATTTTTGTGGTAAAATAACGTTATCGGAGGAAAGAAAATTATGAAAGAATATATGCCAAGAATAGCTGATAAAATATTAAAGCAAAAGCTTGAATATATGGGTGGAGTACTAATAGAAGGATGCAAATGGTGTGGAAAATCTACAACAGCAAAGCAAGTAGCAAAAAGCTGCATAGAATTTCAAGACCCGGACAGAAAGATACAATACGACAAGATAAGTACTACAAAGCCATCTATATTTTTAGAAGGCGAGAAGCCAAGACTTTTTGATGAATGGCAAATGTATCCAGTAGTTTGGGATTCAATTAGAACAGATGTTGATAGAACGGGATTAAAAGGACAATACATATTAACCGGTTCAGCAAGACCTGCAGAAAATAAAGTTATGCATACTGGAACTGGCAGAATAACAAAATTACTCATGAGACCAATGTCATTATACGAGTCACAAGAATCAAATGGTAGGGTATCACTAAAAGATATAATAAATAATGAAGATATTGAAGGTGTATCTGCATTAGATTTTGATGGAATTATTAATGCCATGATGAGAGGTGGCTGGCCTGAAAGTCTTAAAATAGATGGAGACAACAAATATGAAATAGCCAAAGACTATGTGAAAAGTCTCTTAAGTGAAGAAGTAAGTAGTTTAGATAATATTGAAAGAAATTCACAAAAAATGGATGTGGTTTTGAAAAGTCTATCAAGAAATATTTCCACTAACGTAAGCAAAACTACAATAGTTGAAGATGTAGCAAATCAATTTTCCAACAATATAAGTAGACCAACATTAGATGCCTATTTAAGTACTTTAGAAAAGCTTTTCATACTAGAATATATACCTGCCACTAATTTAAATCTAAGATCCAAAACACCACTACGTGTATCTCCCAAAATAGAACTAGTAGACCCTTCACTTGCAATTGCATCATTAGGGTTAAAAAAATCAGATCTAATAAATGATTTAAATTTCACCGGATTTATCTTTGAAAACATGTGCATGAGAGATCTAAAAATATATGCAGAAAGTTTAAACGGGAATTTAAGTTATTATAGAGATAAAAATGATTTTGAAGTAGATTGTATTTTATCTCTAGACAATGGTAAGTGGGGAGCTATTGAAATAAAACTAGGCGCCGGAGAAATTCCATATGCAGCAGAAAATTTAAACAAATTCAAAGAAAACATAGATACAGAAAAATATGGCAAACCTTCATTTCTTATGGTTTTAACTGCAGATGAATACTCATACAAAAGAGAAGATGGAATATACGTCGTATCTATTGGTTCGTTAAAAGATTAACACAAATAAAATAACTCTGTATGACATAACTTACAGAGTTTTTAAATACTAATTATTCTTTTCTAAAAGTTTCTTATAACTACTAAATAAGGAGCTTCTTCATTAATTGTATTTCTATATTCATTATAACCTATATTATTTTGTTTCAAATAATCCAAAACAACTTGTGCTTCCAATTTTCCTTCTGGATGTGGATAAAAAACTATTAAAATAAGTCCATTATTATCTAACATATCTAAACTATTTATAACAGCTTTTAAAGTACTTTCATGATTCGTAGTAATAGATTTATCTCCACAAGGAAGATAACCTAAATTAAATAAAATCAACTTAATATTATGTTTATATTCCCATAAAACTTCATTAATCTTATCGTGACTAACGCAAAATAATTCATAGTTATAAACATTATTTTTATCAAGTAATTTTATAGTATTATCTACAGCAATACTTTGAATATCAAAACCAAAAACCTTCTTAGAAATACCAGCTAAAAATAATGTATCATGACCATTACCAATAGTCATGTCTACCACTATATCATTTTTATTAATATTTTCATTACATATTTTCTTAACCATATTTAATATACTTCTATTAAATCCTTGAAATGTTTTTCTTTTTTTAAACTCTCTTTTAATTTCATCATAATATTTACTATTTATTATAACATTTTCTTTAACATCTTCCAAAATATCACAAAATAAATGAGTATCTATATTATCTCCATAAATATTAACTTCCTTAACTTCTTTAGGTAAATTAATAATTTTTTCTTTAAAATCAATATCATTATAATTTAAATCTATCTTCATAAAATCACTTCAACTATATTTTATCACAGATTACTTATTTTTAATATTTTTTAATTGTTTATTTAATTTTTTAATTTTCTTCTCATTTTCTTTAATAATATCAATGTTATTTTTAGTTTCATCATTTAACATATTACACCATTTATCATAATTAACATCATTATTTTCATTTTTACAAATAGAATATATTATTACTAAACTTATAATTATAATCATAATAACAACTATTTTAATCATTAACATTTTCCCACTTTCTAAATTTCTTTTTTAAATATAAATTAACTTTTTTCTTTAATATCATCTTTTTTTGTAATTTAATTATTTTTCTATGCTTTTCTAAATTAGTATCAAAGTATATATCTTCACCATGATATTTTGTATGTTCTTTACTACTATTTTCACTAAGTAAAAAAATCATAATTATAGATAAAACTCCAACTAAAACAAAGAAAATTAAAGATAAAACCTCCATGTATGTATCCTCCTTTTTTATGGGTGCTCATCGATTATAGCAAAATAATATAATCAAAACAAGTAAGTATTAATATAAATTATTTTTCTTTACACAAACTTTAAAAATATTAAAGAACTCTATCACTAGAATTCTTTAATAAGATTTTTTTCAATTAAAGTAATAATTTTATATAGCAAGAAAGAAATAATTAAAAGAATTAAGATACCAGCCATAACAAGACTTAAATTAAATACTTGTGTTCCATAAATGATTAGATAACCAATACCAGCACGACTTACAAGAAATTCTCCCATGATTACACCTATAAGGCTCATGGATATGCACAATTTCATACTAGAAATAATCGTATTATACGAACAAGGCACCACAAGTTTAAAAAGTATTTGTCTTCTAGTTGCACCAAATGACTTAATTAATTTAAGTTTTACTTTATCAGTATTCATAAATCCATTATATATTGTAATAATACTAATAATTAAATTAATAAGCAGGGCCATAACAATAACACTTTTCATATTAGCACCAGCAATTATTATAATGAGTGGTCCAAGTGCAACTTTAGGAAGTGAATTAATCATAGTTAAAAACGGGTCAAGAATGCTAGAAAGTAGTGGAACTTCATAAAGAATAACAGCGATTATAAACCCTAGTAAAGTACCAAGTACAAATGCAATTAAAACTTCTTCCAACGTAACAAAGATATGATTGAACAAATTATTTTGCACTGCCAGATTAATAATTGTATTTACAATCTTACTAGGCTTTGAAAAGACAAAACTATTTATAATATTTTTATTTGCTAAGTATTCCCAAATTCCAAAGAAAGCTACAATAATTAATATTTGTGATATAACCACAATTAATTTTCTTCTTTTAATACTTTTTAAAAATTTCTTTTGTTCATTAGACATTTTTATCTAAATCCTTCCAAAGTAAGTCATAATAGTAACTAAATTCTTTTGCTTTTCTATTTTCAATTGGTGTAGATTTATTAGTTAAATTTATTTCATAAACACTTTTAATTCTCGCCGGTCTTTTAGATAAAACAATGACTCTATCTGCAACACTTATAGCTTCTGCTAAGTCATGAGTAATCATAATAACAGATTTTTTTTCTAGTTTAATAATTTTTAAAACATCATCACTAACAGATAGTCTTGAAACATAGTCTAAGGCCGAAAATGGTTCATCAAGCATTAAAATATCTGGTTTTAAAGCAAGAGTTCTAATAAGTGCCACTCTCTGACGCATACCGCCGGATAACTCATGTGGATATTTTTCTAAAAAATCACCAAGACCATATTTAATAAGTAATCCTTTTACAAATTCAATATTATCTTTAGTTTTTTTCTTTTCAATATCAAGTCCTAAACAAGCATTATCTAAAATATTAAGCCAAGGAAACAAAGCATCTTCCTGAAGCATATAGCCAAGTTTAGCACCATCTTTAATTTTTATTTCACCACTAGTTTTAGTATCTAAACCCGCCAAAATATTTAAAAGTGTAGATTTACCACAACCACTTGAACCCACAATACACAAAACTTCTTCATTTTCTAAAGCAAAAGAAATGTCATCTATAGCTTTTATTTCTCCTTTAATAGTTTGATAATTTTTACTTAAATTTTTTATTTCCAGTATTTTATTCATAGAAATTATTAACTAAATCTTCATAAGGAACATATTCATCAAGTAAATTAAAATCTATTAAAAAGTCCTCTAAGTTAGTAAATAATCCTTCACTTATATATGGATTAGATAGCCAGCAGTCATATTCTTTATATCTTTTTATCATTTCTGTTAAATCTTTAACGCTAGTATCTGGAAATTGTCCAATTATATCTTTAGCAACCGCATCTGCATCATTATCCATTGTATACTTAATACCTTTATTTATAGCATCAGTAAATTTTTTGATAATATTTTCATTATCTTTTATATAACTTTTACGTGCATAAAAAGCAGTATATGGAACTTCCCCAGAAAGCATACCAACAGAAGCAACAACACTACCATATCCTTGTTTAACTAAAGCTGTTGCATTAGGTTCAAAAAGATTAACAAAATCACCAACACCCCCAATAAATGAACCAGATAAAGCTGAAAACTCAACTGCAGTATTAAAATTAATTTTATCAGTATCAATATTGTTTTTCTTTAAAGCATTTAAGAAGTTTAAAGCTGGCATACCAGTACTTCTTCCTACTAAAATTTCTTTATTATATAAATCTTCTAATTTAAAATCTTTAATTTCTTTTCTAGAAACAATAAATTGTCCATCTCTTTTAGTAAGACCAGCAAAAAGTGTTAAATAATCACTTTCATCTTGTTTATAAACATATATTGCAGACTCAGCACCAGCAAAACCTATTTCCACATCACCAGATAAAACTGCAGCGCTTACTTTATCAGCACCAGGTGTTAGAATAAGTTCTAAATCTATACCATTTTCTTTAAAATAACCTTTTTCTAATGCAACATAAAGTGGACTGTAAAATGAACTATGAGTAACCTCTGCCAATTTTACTTTAGTTAAAGAGTTATCATTATCTTTTCTAAAACCAAGTAAAAGGCCTAAAACTCCAAGAAAAATCACCACGCATATTAATCCAATTATAATTCTTTTTTTCAAAAATAATTCCTCCTTCTAAAGTAATATATGAATAAAAACAACATTATGTTATAAAGAAAATAACTATATAATTTATTGCTTAATTTAAATAATAATGTTAAAATAATCCCATAAGGAGAAACGTTATGAAAAATGAATTAATAATAAAAAAGTGTTTAAAATGTGGTGCATTATTCGAAGTAATTAATGATTGCAAATGTGATGAATGTCAAATAAAATGTTGTGAGGAACCAGTCATAAAACTAATTCCAAATAGTATTGATGCGTCATTTGAAAAACACGTACCAACATATGAAATAATAAATGATGAAATATATGTAAAAGTAAATCATGTCATGGAAGATGATCATTTTATTATGTGGATAGCTTTAGTAAATGAAAAAGTAACTGAAAAAGTTAAATTATTAGTAAATGAGCCTGCTGAATGTAAGTTTAAATACATAAAGGGATCAAAATTATATGCATATTGCAATAAACATGGTCTTTGGACTTGCGATGTAAAATAAAATTCTTGGAGCTAAGATGAAAAAAAGTAAAATACGAGTTATAATCGGAGTAATATTATCTTTAATAATATTAGTTATCTTAGTAGCTTTGATATTTAACACTAGTGCATTAATAAAAAACACAAATAATAAAAATAATGAATATCCTAAAGAAAAAAATAATACCATTGAAATTATTGATTTAACTAAAAATAACTCTGATATTTCTTGTTTAAATGAAGAAGAATTTTACAAAGATGAAACATATATTTACTATCTACCATGTAATAGCAAATATATAAGTGTTATTTATAATGAAGAAAAATTTGATATTAAAACAGCATTAACTAATAAAATAATTAAATTAACAGACTTAGATAAATATAATATTAAATATATAAAAAAAGAAATTTCCAAAGAAGAAACAAATAAAATAATAACAATTTCATTTGATACCAAAGGTGGAAGTAAAGTAGATAGTATCTCATTAGACAATACTCAAACTTTTAGATTACCAGAAAATCCAACATATAATGGCTATATTTTTAAAGGTTGGATAGATAAAAACAACAATAAAATTACAAATGAGACTATATTTAAAGAAGACACTACTCTTTATGCTATCTGGGAAAAAGTAGACAAAAAGAACAATGTAGTAACAGAAAAACCAACAAATAGTAATAGTGTGAATAATAATCAAAATAATGAAAATACTAGTAAAGAGCCAGATAAAGTTGATAAACCACAACAAGAAGAACCCCCTAAAGAAACAGAAAAAACTCAAGCTCAAAAAAATAATGAATATCGAAATCAAATTCAAAACAAATATTCAATTAAAATAGCATATCAAGATGAAATGGACTATTATTCGATGAATGGCTATACAAGACAAATAATCGAGGATGATAATGAAATAAATAAGTATCTTATAGAAATAGATAAAGCACTTGCCAAATATCCTGAAGGCTTTTTCAAAGAAATGAAAAACTTTAATATGCCAGCAACTATATATTTAGTTAAAAGTATAAGTGGTAATGTATCCGGGGTTACAGATGCTCATATAAAAACAAATATCATAATAATGATAGAACCATCACTATTATTTGAATACGTACTTCATCACGAAATAATGCATTATATAGATTCATATATTAGTGTTAAAGGTTATCCAATCGATATAAATAAAAGCATGAATGAAGTAAACCCAGATGGCTTCATATATGGAGATGAAAGTAACGATTATGTCTATAATTTCACAGAAGTAAAAAATGCTTATTTTGTATCAAAATATGGAAAAACAAACTATTTAGAAGATAGAGCAGTAATTTTTGCAGAATTAATGTTTAGAACCTACACAAAAGATTGTTATGCAAAAAATACACCTATAAATAAAAAAGCAAACTTTATAAGTTCACAAATAAAAGAACATTTTTCCATTTTAAAAAGTACCGAAAAATATTATTGGGATAGATTTATTAAATGATAAAAAAGAAAGGAGGTCAAATGAAAAATAATTTATTATTAAAAATAATTGCTGTAGTAATTGTTTTAATAGGAGTTGGATTTGGAATATACAAAAGCGTAACCAAAGAAAAAGATCTTGTTTTTGAAGCTACAATTAAAGATGTTGTACCTTCAGATAATAAATATACTATTTTAGTTGAAAAAAAAGACAAAGATAATGTTATAGAATACGAATTCGAAATAGATAACAAAACTAAAATAATATATGAAAATAAAGAAGTTACATTAGATAAATTAAAAGTAAATCAACAAGTATCTATAACAGCAGAAGATGTAATGATGCCAAGTGATCCTGCAAAGTTAGCTAATGTTAAAAAGATAGTTATCTTAAAGGACTAAAGAGAAAATAAGAAATTATTTTCTTTTTTTTAAAAGTCTGTTATAATTAAATTGTGATTTATATGAATATAGAAATAAAAAAATATGACCAAGAAAATGCTAGTGTTTGTAATGATTTATTAACAAAACTAATAAATGATGAAACAAAATATGATGAAAATTTAAAAATTAACATTATAATTAATGATTATTATAATAAATTAAATGAAAACTCAGTTATATATATAGCATTTATAAATAATAAAGTAGTAGGATATATATATGGATATGTAGCTGAAGATATTCTTGTTAAAGAAAAAACAGCTAAACTAGATGCATTATACGTTATAGAAGAATATCGTGGTAATAAAATTGCTAGTAAATTAATTGAAGAATATAAAAATTGGTGTTTTAGTAAAGAAGTAAAATACATCGAAGTAACAGCATGGAACGATAATATTGATGCTACTAAAATATATTTAAAACAAGACTTTATACCAAAGAAAACAACCTATATTTATGGATGCCCAAAAAAACAATATCAAAAATTAGTAAGAGATAAAATACCTGAAAAAATAAAAAATAATAATGAAGAACCAATAACTAGAATTCTAGATGAAAAAGAATTTAAAGAGGAATTAGAAAAGAAATTATATGAAGAATATATTGAAGTAATAAGTGCTAAAGGTGAAGAAAAATTAGAAGAACTTGCAGATATGCTTGAAGTTATATCAGCCCTTGCAAATTCTGAAAATAAAACGTTAGATGACATTATAAACATTGCAAATAATAAAAAGAATAAACGTGGAGCATTTAATGATAAAATATTTTTAGAAGGCATAAAATGAGCAAATACAAAATAGATTATGAGATATTAACTTTAGAAAAACTTCAAAAAAGATTAGAAAAAATAATTTCCAATCCAGAAAATAAATTTAAAGTAACAAAATTAGAAAATATAGGATATACAACATGTGGATTTCCAATTGAACATTATTCTATAGGTAATGGCCCATTTCATGTTACTTATATGGGTGGAGCACATGGTAATGAAATAATAAGTGTAGATTTTGTTACACAACTTATGCAAAATTTAGCACTTGGAAACAATTTTGATAATTTTGACCCAGAGATATTTACAATTGATTTTATACCAGTCCAAAATCCTGAAGGATTTGCAGTCACAACATATGCTTTAGATAGCGTCATGAAAAATATGACTGAAGAAGAGATTGAAAAATTTAGTAAAACGTATTGGACAGTATTTCGTGAAGATGATCAAAATGTATTAAAAATAGATAAACTTCTTAAGACAATTAGTGAAGAATTTAACACTTTTGTTGATATTAATTCTTTTTGGATAAATTTTCAAAACAAAGTAATAACAAGAAATTCAGTATATGATTATTTAATTCAAGAATATCATTTTAATAACTCAAAATTATATTTAGTAATTTCAAATGTCTTAAAAGATACATTATTTATTGAAAGAAAACACACTAATTTCTTTAATAGTGTTACTCCAGAATGCATACCGGAAATTACAAAAGATCATCAAACTTTAAAATCTAAGATAATTAATATGTATCGAAATAATTTATTTCCAAATGGTTCTTTAGCAAATTTTTATTCAAATTCAAATGGTGTAAACTTAAATGATAATAATCCTATTTACTACAAAATAATGAAAGAACAAATATCCAAATATGGGAAAACATTAGGTAACATGAGAGATAATCATATTACTAAAAGCATCAAAGGACCAATTGGTATGGCAAATTATGATATGAGTGAAGAATTTAGATTTGAACCAGAAAATACAGCATTACTTAACTATTTGCATAAATTAGAAAGTAAAGGGGAAAACATAGCTTTTTTCAACTGCCACGGAACAGGTGGTTTATTATACACATATCCAATATTTATTTATGATTACAACATCAAAGAAAATGAAGTGAGAGATTTTACTTTCTATATTAATAATAGAATAGCAACTGAATATACAAAAGCAATCGGAGAAATTTATCAAAAAGAAACTGGAAAATATGACACATATAAAATGATGGGACATCCAGAAAGAATAACAGGAGTGGGAGATCTACTTCGTCAAAAATATATTGCTTCGTTCATGTTAGAACTATCAAAAATGGGAGGTAATCCAATATCTCCATACGGAGATAAAAATGGTAATTTCTATTTAACTATGACTAGCAACTTTAATGCATTTAACAAAACTTTAGAAACAATATTAAGTATAAAGCATCTTTATAAGAGTAGTTATATAATGACTTATGATGAATTTGGAATGGTTCATTATGAAGAAAGTTCTAGGTCAAGATAAGCTCGCACAACTTGCGAGTTTTAATGTGCCCTAAAAAATAGCTTTACAACTTAAAAATAATTTGCTATAATTTATTCATAATAAAGGGCGTGATTAAATGAAGATATCAAATGAAGTAAAAGCATTACTAGACAAATTATATAATCTTCGTGGTGAAGATAGTGTAATACTAGCTAAAATGAATAAAGAAAGAGAAGAAGCTATTGAAACTGGTGAAAGAACTAAAAATGAAAAAGAAGTTCTACTTGAAAAAATAGCTAAATTAACTAAAGAAGAAGAAACACTTCAAGAAGAAGGAAATAAACTAATATCTCTACTTAGTAATATAAATAGAGATGATTTTGCTAATGTATTAGATCGTTTGCAAATAGATTTTGATCCTGCATCAATAAATGAAAAAGTAAATAATATGCTACCATCAACAATTGAAAAGGTAGTAGCAGAAAATAAATTAGCTAGTGAAGAACTTGAAAATGTTGAAACAGAAATGAACAATGCTATAACAAAAGTTGAAGAATTAGGCATTAGAAAAGATGAAGCATTAAGTAATCAAGCAAAGCTTAATGAATACTTTAATTTAGCTTTAGAAGGTAACATCAATATAACCAGAGATGCAATTACAAGTTTACTTGAAAAATTTGAATTTAATGAAGATGAACAAAGAGAAGCTGCAAAAATCCTAATGTTCCCAGAAGATGCACTTTATGAATATGATGGCATTTACAAAAGTAGAGATAAAGCAAGTAGAAAAACAATAACTGATGTTTTGGTTGAAGCTAAAAAAGAATCTCGTGCTGAAAATAAGGAAGTAGTAAACGAAGTTAAAGAAACTGCTCCAGAAGTAGAAGCAAGTCTAGAAGCTCCATCAGCATTGGAAGATATTTTTGATAAAGTAATAACTGAAAATAACATCCCAGAAGTAGAAAAACAAAAAGAAGAAACACCAGTGTTAAGTGAAGAAACTTCTGAAATGGTAACTGAAGTAGTTAGTGAAAAAAATGAAAAAGAAAAATTAATTACATTATTAACATCTCTAGAAGTAAATGCTAATATATTAACAAATGAACAATTAGAAAAGATTCTTGCTAATTATGATGAAGAATTAATAAAAACAAATATTAGTGTATTAAAAGAATACAAAATATCTCTTGATGTTATAAAAGAAAATCCAGAAATTCTTTATGACAAAGAATTAAAAGAAAAATTAGAAAAGTTAATAAATATTGGTAAAGAAGCTCGTGATATTAGTTTAATGCCAAGTATTTTAGTAAAATATGATTTAAAAGGTTTAAATAACACCATAAATGTATTACAAATAAGTGGATTAGATCCTAAAAAGGTTCCGTTAATGGCTTATTAGAAAGGAGTATATAATGAAATCATTTGAAGAAGTAAAAAGTATATACGAAGAAGAAAAAGTTGGGTTTGACGTAAATAAAGAACATCCTGAAAAGTTCTTATTATCATTAGAACTAGCAAATGATGGAAATAAAGAATTTCTAAAAAAATATGGTATAGAATTAAAACCAAGTGAATGGATAGTTTTGACAATAGAACCTGAAATTCTAAAAAAAGCAGTATTAAGAGCTAAAGATTTAGGATTTCTAGAAGCTTATGTTCAATCACCATCATTTTTAAAACAAGATGTTGATAAAGTCATAAAAAGAATAGGTGAACTTGAACATTTAGGTATTCCATATAGAAGTGAAAAAGGAAAATATCAATCATTTCTATTTAGTGAAAGAGGATATAACTATGTTTTACAAAATAGTGGGAAAGAAGTTGATAAAACTCCCAGTGTGATTGATGCAGAATTAAAAGAACTAGCGGATAGAGTTATGGAAACTTTTGCTATGGAAGATAAAAAAAATGAAATATATGAAAATCTAGCGAAAATTGAAAAACAAGGTTTAGGAATTAGGGAATCATTAATAAAAGCTTTTGAAGTATATAATGATAGTGGTAATTTAGACTATTTAATATCAAGCATAGATGAAATTCTAGAAGCAAATAAAGAAGAAGTAAAAGGGAGAGTAGCATGAGTTTTTTAAAAGAATATGGTTTTTTAGATAGTGATATTAGTGAGTATGAAAATAACACTCCAGAAAAGATGAAAAAAGTAATCGAAGAACATGAAAATCTAGTAAAGGTAAATTTAGAATATTTAAAAAACTTAGGTATTGAAACTTATAAAGAAATATTTATAAATTATCCAGATATGTTCTTAATGGATGCTAGTAATTTTGAAGAAAGTTTTTCTAAATATGATAAAGAAGAATTAATTACCAAACTAAATGCTAATTTCAAAATGGTAAAATATCTATAAAAAATAATCGCAAAAGCGATTATTTTTTTTGTAAGCTATATAAATTTATTTCAGGTTTATTAAATAATCTAAATTCTATTTTAGGAGTACCAATACCACCAGAAATAAATAATTTAGAATTATTTTCTTCATAACTACCATATTTATATTTTTTAGACCAATCTGTTGATATTATACCGCCATAAAAAGGTAAAACAACAAGACCATTTAGAGAATGTCCAGCAAGCATAACATCAATATCATCATTTTTCAAAGTTTCAAAGTAGTCTGGATAATGAGTAATAACTAAATTAAAAGTAGTATCTAAATTATCATCAATACTTATAGCTTTACTAACATTATCCAAATTAGTTAAACCAGTTATTTTGATAGGGTTTACATCCTTATAAAAAATATAATTTGATTCATTATCTAGTATTTTAAACTGAGCATCATTCATTATTTCACTATATTTATTTATCTCATCATTATCCCCGATAACAGCATATTTATACAAAGTACAATCCATATTCTTTAATAATTCTTTTAATTTATTAATATCATCATTATTTAAATTATTATTCTTATATAATAAATCTCCGGTAAAAACTATAATATCTGGTTTTAAATCATTTACCTTTTTAGAAATGTTTTGAATTCTATTTAAATCATTCTTATCTTTTATTAAAAAGTCAGATAATTGAAGTATTTTAAAACCATCAAAAGAGTCAGAAAGATTTTGAACTTCTATATTTTTAGATACGATTTTAAAACCTTTCGGGTTAATAAAAAATCCGTATAAAACTAAACAAATTATAAAAATAAATATCACTAAAAAAACTTTTTTCATTATTTACCCCGATTTCTACAATATAAATATATCATATTTATAAATTATTATCAATTTAGAATTGAAAAAACTCAAATAATATGGTAAACTAAATCATAGGTAGGTGGGCAAAATGCATAGTTTTAAAAAATCTGCAATAATTACTTTTTCATCACTATTTTTACTAACAAATGTAAACGCAGCTACATGTGGTTATGAAGAAAAAGCAAAGTTAAATAATGAAATAACAAATGTAAAGGCAAATTATGAAATTAAAGAAAGGGTAATGAATAAAGACGAATATACAATTTCCGATGCTTTAATTGGAACTGAATACGAAGATACGTATGAAGCCACAACAGAATATATTCAAGTAAATATTTTGAATTTAACTGAAAATATGTATGTTGAAGTAACAAATGATTATAACGATGATAAAGCTATATATCAATATAGTGACACAAAAAACGGGAACATATCATTTGATTGGCATGAAATTGATGAACTGGTAACATATACTATTAAGGTTTATGCCTCAAGCGCTACAGGATGTGAAGGAACGATACTAAAAACATTGTATCAAGCTTTACCAAGGTATAATGATTACTCAACATATGATATTTGTAAAAATATTCCTGATTCGTATTTATGTCAAAGGTATGTAACATATGAAAATATCGGTTTTGATGTTTTTACTGGTAGAATATATAAAGAAGTAGAAAAGAAAATTCAAAAAGAAGAAGAAACTAAAGAAAATGAAAAATGGTATAAAAAGGTTCAAAACTTTATTGTTAAACATAAAGTGCCATTTATCATCGGGGGAACAATATTGGTTGTCGCAGTTGGAAGTACAACATATATAATAATAAAGAAACGTAGGAGAAGTATAATATGAAAAAAAATTTGAAAATATTAATAATTTTATTAACAATTTTTATTGGTTTTGCTAGCGCTGATGTTAAAGCTAGAACCATTGAAGAAAAAGAACAATTTACAAAACAAGCTAGTGGAAAACATAGTATCAGTGGTTTGAGCATTTTTGATGGTACTACATTTGGTATGTGGAAATATTCATTTGTTGATACTTCCAGTGAAAATTTTGTGGGATACTGTATGGACCCACATAAAGACGCATCTAATGGATATAAAGTCGATCGTATTCTCGGAGATACAGCGTATACAAAAAGAATAAATGCTTTTGACCTAGGTGTCCTAGAAATTATTAAAAATGGTAAAAACCAATATAATGATAGTTTAACCTTTACAGTTGATGGCAGTTCAAAAACAATTAGTGGAGATTCACTTTATGCTGCAACAAGTATAGCGGTACGTGCTTTTGCTTTAGGTATCTTTGGATATGGCGGAGATGTTGAAAGTGCTAAATCAAGTCTAGTTCCATATTATACTGGTGTTGCATCAGCACATATAACTAGTGGAATTCAATGGGCATCATACAACATAGATAAAATAAATACAATAACTGATACAAAATGTACAGGTTCTGTTGAAGAATTCAGAAAGTGCTACGAAAAAACATTTATTAATAGTTTTCTAAAGAATAAATGGTATAAAAATAGTTACAATTTCAAAGTAAGCAGCAGTAGCTCTGAAGGATATTTAGTAATGTATGCGGCTCAAAGTTTATTTATGAAAGGGTTTAACAGAGCGTATGAAGTAATGACTGGTGATGTAACGACTGCTACAGTTACAGCAACTGCCAACCCTTCAACAACAGATAAAACAACAACAGATAATACTATTGAAGAATATTATCATCAAACAATAGAGTTTGCTCAATTTGATGCTCAAGATGGAAAAATAGATAATTTTACATTAACATGTCAAGACTGTGCAAAAAATAATATAACTTTAGGAAATCTTGAATTTTTTAATCCACAAATAAATGATTGGCAAGTTGTTTCAAATATTAACGTTTTAACAGCATTTGATGCTGATGGTAAAACAAAAAGTGGAAAAATAGAATTGAGATTTAAAGTTACTAGGATAAAAGATGATGAAAATTGCAAATCAGTAAATTATAAAATATCATATAGATACGATGACCCAAGTTTAAAATACATCGGAGCATTATTGAAAACTAGTGATACAAGTAAACAAAGATTCTTTATTATTCAAAAAAATGATGGAAATTTAAAAAGTGAAATAACTGGAACGATAAAATGTTCAGCTTCTTGTGATACAGAATTAGAATTACCAGTATGTAGCTATGAAGAAGATGATGCTGTTGCAAAAATCAATGGCCCAACAAAAATTAAAACCTGTATAATAAACAATCAAGATGATGCAGGAAACACATATCAATTTACATCAGATATAGGTGGAGTTGACAATTCTTACTGTAAAATCTATTGTAAAGAAGACTATGCAGAAATTAAATTAAACCCAATAGTTAAAAATGTAAAATGCGGTGGATATTTCAAATTAACAAGTAAAATAAATGGTACAAAAACTTGTTATACAGGAAGTCCAAATACAACAGAAAACTCAACAAATGGTAAAAACAGTATAGATAAAGAAAAGTATTTACAAGATATAATTGCTGCTCAAAATAAAATGATTGAAGGCAGAGATTGGATATTAAAGGCTGAAGCGGCTTGGAAAACTATTCATGAACATACTGTTTCTTGTAGTTGTAATGGTTCTTATGATTATAATCACTCTCATGGTTCATATGCAGGAATTGAAGCTGGAACTCCAACTGCAGAAGGATATGTACCAATAAAAAATGCCACACATAGCTACAGCATCGGCGGTGGCGGTGCATGCAATGTTGATTGGGATGAATGTCCAAATGCTAACGGAAATGGTACTCATCGTTGTTGCGGAAGTGCAAATCCTACAGATGGAGATAGTTATAGTGATGTTTCTAACAAAATTCAATCTCAATATTACAACCACGGAAAACAATTAATAGAAGAAGGTTTCAAAGCCTATGAAAAAGCTCTAAGAGATTACAATGCTTGTACAACAGCATGGACAAACGAATTTGCCTTTGCCCAAGAAGTAAAATATTATTACGATGAAAATCGTGGTGAAGACAACACAAACTATGCACCATATTTTGAATTATTAACAGGTAAAGAAGACCTACAAAAATTGGAAAAATATGGAACTGAAAAAGTTGATACAAAAATTACAGTATGTACTGGAGCAACAAACGATAAGTATGAATGTTTAAATAAAAATAATGAAAAAACATTTGATTTATCCATAGATAACAATAGAAAAGTTGATTATAATTATAATTCATCATACGGCAATGTCTTTGTAACAAAACCATATACTATTTGTACTGAAAGTGGTTGCGAAACAAAGAACCCATATGTTTCACAAGCAGCTTTTGTTAAAAAAGAAGTAACAAAAGAGCAAAAATATATTACACCAACAGCTTTCTATCAAATAGCGGCTAATGGTAAAATAATAGCTTACGACAATTATTCAATTGATAAGGTTCAACTAGAACCATTAGTTAATAAATTACCAATATCAACAAGTTCAGTTGGTGGTGGAGTATTCAAACTACTAGTTGAAAATCTTGGTGAATTCTATGATAAAAAAGATACTTATGGTAGATTAATTGATTACAATGGAGTTAATGAAACTAAGAGTGTAGCTTATGCAGTAGGTGTAAACGCATTTGATGGCGAATATGTATGCTACTATGAAAATACATGTAGACCAAAAGATTGTCCTAACTGTGACTTTGTTTGTGAAGGTGATGGATGTGAATGGAAAGACTGTCCTTCATGCAACATATCATGTGTTAACTGTATATTCAACTTAGACGATTTAAATATAATAGTTAAAACAATTACTACAACAGATGTAAATGCAGCAAATAGAACACATGGTTATAACTGGATTACATCAAGTAGTATGGAAGCATTACAATTATTAACTAAAAAAGCTTCAATGACAATTAGTGAAATTGAAGAAATAAATGAAATGATATATGATGATAAGACAACAGATGGATCAACACTTGGATTTAGTATTAAGTTAACACCTGAAATAATAAATAAAATTACAGCATATAACAAAGACAATGAAGATAATGGTGGTTATATAAATAACTCATTAACATGTTATGATGCCACAATTGATGGTGAAACATATAAAAACATTTATTGTTATAGCGAACTAATTGACAAGTTAGTTACTGAAAATGGTGATAATGTTACAGTACTTCCGAGTAGAGTAAATGATGAAGCAAGACGTGCTAATGACACTGGAACTAGTGGTTATTGGACATTATGGTCAAATTATAGAATAGATAAAACAAGTGAATCCGTAATCGGCGGACCATCTTGGAAATAAGGGGTGACTAAATGAAGAATGCATTCTGGGCATACTGGTTGATACTATTAGGTATAGTAATCGTAGTAATAATGCTACTTGTTCAAAATCTTACAACAAGTAGCACTCAAGATTACTATCTAATTAAAGAAATAACTGAAGCATCTATGATTGATGCAGTAGATTATTCTTATTATAGAACCTATGGTGAAGTAAAAATAAACAAAGAAAAATTTTATGAAAGTTTTATACGTCGTTTTTCAGAAAATGCCGCATTAAACACAACTTACACAGTAAGCTTTTATGGAGTTTATGAAGCTCCCCCAAAAGCTAGTGTAGAAATTAAAAGTAAATCTAATACATTCAATGTTGTAGGTGATTCAACTACATTTGATATGGTAGAAAGAATAGATGCAATACTTGAAGGTAATACACTTGATGAATAACATAAGGAGGAATAAAAATGGGTGGTAAGAAAAATGTATTTACAAAGTTTTTAACAAATAAAACAACAGTTACGTTAGTAGGTATTGTTCTAGGACTAGGAGTTTTAGTGGGATTTTACATATATCGTGTTAATAAACAAGTAAATCCCACCCGTATTCCTGTTGCTAAAAGAGCTATAAGTGCTACTGAAGAAATAACAAAAGATGACATCGAATATGTCAAAGTTAGTAAAAGTTTCTTAAAAAAAAGAGATGTTTATCAATCAGTAACAAATTTAGTTGGTAAATATGTTTCAACTGGAACATCTATTCCTAAGGGAGGAATGTTCTATACAGCTCAAGTTGTTGAAAAAAAGGAATTACCAAATGCTATATTTGATGAAATACCTGAAGGATATACAATCTATCAATTAAAAGTAGATAATAACACAACATATGCTAATTCAATATATCCTGGTGATAAAATAGATTTATGGCTTAAAACAACTGAAAATGGTATTTTAGTTTTTGGTGAATTTATATCAAATATTGAGGTCTTAGCAGTTCGTGATAATGCTGGTCAAAATGTTTTTGATGTTACAAGTGGAAGAACACCAGCATGGTTATTATTTGCTGTAAAGACTGATTTATATCGTTATTTAAAACTAGCTGAAAGCATATCTGGGATGACTATTATTCCGGTTCCAAAAAATAATTTGGCAAATCCAGATGTTGGGTCAACTGAATATACAAGTCAAGAACTTATAGATATTCTAGATAGACAAACTCTTAGAATGGAGGCCCAATAATGAATAATATCTTAGCAAAAATTAAAAATTTATTTCTTAATAGAAATACTGTTACAATATTGGGTGTTATAGCTGGTGTTATTGCATTATGGTTTGCTTATAGTATAACTTTAGACAAAGCTGTAAAACCTCAAAAAGTGCCAGTTGCAGCCAAAGATTTAACTGCAGGAACAATTATAACAAAAGAAGATATTGAATATGTTGAAGTAAATTCTGATGTATTAAAAAAGGCAAGTGTAGTAACTAGTTCTTCACAACTTATTGGTTATTATGTAACAAATAATACATCAGTAGTTCGTGGTTCAATGTTTTACAAAAGTCAAGTTGTAACAAAAGATAAATTAATTGAAAGAGATTTGGAAACAGTTCCAGAAGGTTATAGACTTTACTGGCTAAAAGTAGACAATGCTTCAACATATGCTAACTCAATATATCCTGGTGATAAAATAGATTTATGGCTTAAAACTAAGAATGAAGGCAAATATGTATACGAAGAATTTATAACAAATATTGAAGTTCTTAGTGTTAAAGATTCAAAAGGACAAAATGTTTTTGATGTATCAAGCGGAAGAACTCCAGCAGTACTTGTATTTGCAGTAACAGATGAAATGTTCTCATACTTAAGTAAAATAGGTTATTTAAGTGGTATGGATTTATATCCAGTTCCAATTAACAAAAAGAATTCAGATAAAGATGCTACTACAGAAATAACAAATGATGCTTTAAGAGCATTAATCGATAGCCAAGCTAGAAATGTTACACCAGATACAAATGAATCAAATAATGATAATAATACAAATAATGAATAAAAGAGGGTGTTACTAGTGAATGATGCTGTATTTTCACAAATAGATTTTGGACCTTTAAAAGAGTTTTTAGAAGAAGATAACATAACTGACGTATCATATTCAAATGGTGGTCAAGTTTGGCTAAAAACTCTTGATAAAGGTGTATATAGAGTTGAAAGACCAGAAATAAATAATGCTTTAATGGAAAAGCTTGCTTTTCAATGTTCAAATGTTATGGGTAAAACATTTAATATGGCCCATCCATTTTTGGATGCTGAATCTGCAGAACTTCGTCTTAACTTTGTTCATGAATCTATAGCCACAAATGGTATTTGTTGTGTTATAAGAAAGACGCCTGCCAAAATCCGTCTGAACAAAGATAAACTGATAAATGAAAAATATGTAACAGAGGATTTACATGACTTTTTAATGACTTGTGTTGAAGGTCACTGTAATATTATTGTAAGTGGGGAAACTGGTTCAGGTAAAACAGAACTTGTTAAATATTTAGCTTCACACACAAAAGAAAATGAAAAAATAATAACAATTGAAGATACTTTGGAACTTCACTTAGATAAAATATTTCCACATCGTGATATTGTTGCTATGAAAACAAATAATATTGCATCTTACTCAGATGTACTAGTAACATGTATGCGACAAAACCCAAGATGGATTTTACTATCCGAAGTTCGTTCAGCAGAGGCAGTTACAGCAGTACGTAACTCAATATCATCTGGACACAACATTATATCAACAATTCACTCAGATAGAGCTTTAAACATACCAATGCGTTTATATAGTTTGCTAGAAAACAGTCAAGATATAGACCAATTCTTAAAGTCAATTCACAGATATGTTCAAATTGGTGTTCATGTTAAAGGTTACATGAGTAAAGAATTAGGTAGATTCCAACGTGAAATAATCGAAGTCGTAGAATTTTATGTTGATGAAAATAACGAAGCAAAATCCAATATTATCTTTAAAAAAAGTTTAGATGGCAAGTTCAGTTTTAATAACCCAAGTAAATATCTAATTGACTATTTAGGTGTTCAAGGTGTAACATTAAAACCAGATTATTTTGTCAAATCAAAAAATGACACAAATTCAGAAGCTGAAATAGAAAGCTTATAACAGAAAGGAGCGTTTAATATGTTTACAGTTAATTTAACAAGTTATTTACCAGAATTGTTAATACTATTAGCAATTGCTACAGTGGTTTTAATAGCTCGTCGAAATCCTGGCGAAAACGTATATAAATATGTAACAAATAAAGCAACTGATATGTATGATAAATACGCTCCATACTCATTTAAAATGGTAAGAGAAAAAGCAGTTGAATTAGGACAAGAATATACTCCAAGACAATATTTAACACAAGTTATAATTCTTGGTGGTATAGCAGCTTTAGTAGGATATTTTTACTTTTATAGTATTGTCATTGCTGTAATATATGCAATTATAGCCATAGCATTTATACCATATCTTGCTTATTTAAGACTACAAAGAGTGTATAGTGAATATATATTTGAACAAATACAAACATATACAACAAATGTTATAATGGAATTTAATACAACTCAAAGTTTTGTTAAAGCTCTTGAAGGTGTTAGAGATTCAGGGATTCTTGAAGAACCAGTTGTTAGTGATGTCAAAAAGATGATTGAAATGTCATATCAAAATGGTACCATAGATGAATCAATAACTTATTTTAATAGCAAATACCCATTTTACATGGTAAAAAATATGCATCAATTATTCCTACAAATAACAAAAGAAGGTGCCAGAGATTCAGGACAAGCATTAGAAAATATGTCACTTGATATTGATGCCTTAGTAGAAGGTGTATATCGTGACCAAATGGACAGAAATAATTTCCATGGCAGATTCCTAAGATTCGGTTTAATTTTATATTTACTCGTTATAGTTTTAAGATTCATGTTAGGTGAAGACAATTATATTAAATTACTAGATATATGGTATGTACAAATTATTTTACATGCTATTGTCATTATAAATGCTTTCTTTATGTTAAGTGGAGAAAAATACTATAATGAAGATGTAGGAGGAGAATAATGCAAATAGAAGTTATTATTGTCGCTGTAATCGTATTTGGTATAATGACTATAACTGGTCAAATAAGTATTAATCAGCTTATAAGTGATAATCAAATGCTTTTTATGAAGCTAAAAGAAAAAGATTGGGATTTTTTAGTTAGAGCTAAGTATGGAAATAATGTTAATCCAGATATTCTCTTTAATAAAAGAATAAAAAATGCTTTAATTACTATGGCTATAGCATTTGCCTTTTTAATCAAAGACTTAAATGCTGTTAAAGTATTATTAATATTTGTCCTAGGAGTATTTGTCTTTAAAACATCTTATAATGATATAAAAAAATATTATCAACGACATATGTCTGAAATAGACTCGATGTTACCACATTATTTAAAAAACCTAGAAATATTAATTCAACATTATACTGTACCAGTTGCTATTGGTAAATCAATGGCTGAATCACCAGAAATATTTAAAGATGGATTACAAGAAATGATTGACTCTATAAATTCTGGGGATGATACGATCGAACCATATATGGAATTTGCTAGAAAGTATCCAGTACGTGATTCAATGCGTATGATGCGTTTATTATATCGTCTAAGTTTAGGACGTCAAGAAAGAAAACAAGAACAAATACTAACATTTTCAAGATCAATATCTTCACTTCAACAAAAAGCTCGTGAAACAAGATACAAAAATAGACTAGAAAAAATGGAAGGCAAAACCATGAGTATGCTTATAACAACTGGGGTAGGATTAATGATATTACTAGTTTTAGCTGTTATACAACTTATGGACATATAAATTTACAAAAAGTTTAAAATATAATTGATATTTTAAGGAAATTAAGTTATAATAAAAATATATTAAAAGGAGGATAACAAATGAAAGAAGCTACTGGAGAATTAAATATGACTGTAGTTACTGTAGTTGCAATTGCTGCTGTTGGTGCTTTCTTCTATTTCTTTATCTGGCCTGGTATTCAAGCTGGACTTTCAAGAAATACTTGCCTAAATCTATGTCCAGGCGGAGAATTGGACACAGCACAAGGACGTGGTGGTGTAGATGTTAATAACAGAACTTGTTTTTGTGCAGATGGAACACAAATAGATTTTGGCGACGAAGAATAAGACAAAACATAAGAGGTGAAAAATGAAAGAGGCTACAGGAGAATTAAATATGACGATAATAGTTTCTATATCGATCGGTATCTTGGCAGCCTTTTTTTTCGGCTTTTTATGGCCAATGATTAATGGAAATTTTCAAAAAAATTCACAATGTAGCAAAGCTATATGTGATTGTAGTACTGAAGTAAGAAATACAATAGAAAACGAAACTGGTCAAAAAAATCATTGTTTATGCAGAAATAGTGCAACAGATGAAAACACTTTTTATTGCCCATTCAAAGGTTAGGAGGAAATTATGAAAGAATCGATGAGTGTAACATATATATTTCAAATAGTAATACTATTTATTCTATTATTTACAGCAATAATGGCTTTAACAATAAATAATTCCAACGCCTTTGGAATTAAAGATCAAATAGTAAATATATTAGAAGCAAATGGTGGAAATTACTTAGAAGACGGAAATTTAGATGAAGAAATAATAAATTTAATAGAAAGCACATCATATCGTACAACTGGAAAATGCGATGAAGATTATCAAGGTTTTGATAGAACTGGAGCTGCTGTTTCATCTAATCAAGATGCATCAATATGCATAAAAGAAGTAAATGCAACAGATGGTGTAGATAATTATCTATCGGATATTTTTGGCACTGGTAAAGTTGCAACAGGTGATTTTATGCCAGGCAAATATTATCAAATAGTAGTATTTTTCCAATTAGATTTACCAGTTGTAAAACAAGTTTATAATTTTAAATCTAAAGCTGAAACAAAAGTTATATACCAAAAATAAGGAGAGAAATTAAATGAAAACAGTAAGTGAATCAACATGGACATTTCAAATGATTATCTTCTTCATTCTAATATTTGCTTGTTTTCTAACTTTAGTTTTAAGTTATAATAAAGCTTATACAATAAAGAATCGTATGCTTAATATTATTGAAAAATATGAAGGTGTAACACCAACATCAGCTGAGCTAATAAATGACTACATATATAATAAAGGATATACCAATACTGGTAAATGTCCAGAAAACTGGATGGGAGCAATAAATATAGATGGAGAATTTGAGTTATCAAAAAGTGATAACAGATATTTATATTGCTTTAAAAAAAGTTATAAAAATAATTTAGTATATTATGATGTAAAAGTTTTTTTTAGATTTAATTTACCTGTTATAGGTAGTATAGCAAACTATGAAATAGATGGAACAACAAAGACTTTTATAGGTGCAGAAGATCAAATAGAGGAGTATTAATATGAATGTAATAGTATCAAATAAATATCAATCATTATTATCAAGTTTAAATATAGATGTAATCAAAAGTATAAATGGAGAATTTACAGTAGAAGAATTAGTAAGTCAATTTCAAAGTTTTTACTTTAATAAAATGATTATAGACATAACAGCAATAAAAGGTTATGAAGAAATAACAGTAATGCAAAATTTATCTGTAAATTTTGATATGTCTAAAGTTATTTTATTACTAGATGATTCAGAAAAAGTTAATTCTCCAGTATATATATCACAATTAATATCTATGGGAATATACAATTTCACCAGTGATATAAATACAGTAAAATACCTAATAGATAATCCCAATCAATACAAAGATGTAGCAAACTATCATAATATAAGTGGATTTAAGAAACCAGTATTAAATGAAAGATCTGTTGATAATACTCGTGGTAAAATGGGGCAAAAGATTATTGGCTTTAAAAACATTACAGAACATGCTGGTGCAACAACACTAATATATTTGCTTAAATTACACTTAGAAAAGGCATATAATGTTAAAGCTGTAGAAATAGATAAAAATGACTTTATATATTTTAATGATAATACACTTGAAAGTGTATCAAGTTTAGGTTTTAATGATTTTTTAAGTAATAATACCAATTATGATATAATTTTAGTTGATTTAAATGATGGAAACGTATCTGAGTACTGTCATGATATAATTTATTTAATTGAACCAGGTCTTATTAAATTAAATAAGTTAATTAGAGAAGATAATGCTATATTCACTAAATTAAATGAAAAAAAGATAGTACTTAACCGAAGTGTACTTGACACAAAAGATGTACAAGATTTTGAAAAAGAAAGTGGAAGTAAAGTTTTTTTCAACATGCCTTGTTTAGATGATAAATTAGATGACCAAATGGTAGTTAATGCATTTTTAACAGCCCTAGGTTTTAGTAGAATAGATGCAAATGGAAGTTCAGGAATATTTAGTATATTCAAATAGGGAGGTAATGGAATATGAATTTTTGTTATAAGACTGCAAGTGTATGGTTATTTATTGGTAAATTATTATTCATTTTAAAGATATTAATACCAATAGCTATTATAGTATTAGGAAGCATAGATTTAGGAAAAGCAGTAATTTCAAGTGATGATAAATCAATAAAAACAGCTAGTACCAAGCTATTAAAAAGAATAGTAGCTGGAATATGCATTTTTTTCATACCAGTTATTATAAAAGTGTTATTTTCTATGATTGGCATTATAAGTGATGAAATAAAAAATGACTATATAAATTGTATAAACTGCATTACAGATCCGTATAACAATTGTGATGCATCGTATGAAGGCAATATATACAAAAAATAATTGACTTTAATGTAAAATTAGGGTAAAATAAATATATACAGAAGGAGGAAAGTTATATGAATTTTTGTGAAGGTGCTGGTTCAGTTTGGTATACTCTTGGAATGTTTATGTTAGTATTCAAAGTTGTTATTCCAGTACTATTGATTGTTTTTGGAATGGTAGACTTAGGAAAAGCTGTAATATCAAGTGATGACAAAGCTGTATCAAAGGCTGCTAAAACATTATTAAATCGTGTTATAGCTGGGGTATGTATTTTCTTTATTCCAACTATTGTAGGATTAGTATTTAAAATGGTTGGGGCATTTGGTGAGGTTAAAAATCAATATGATTATTGTGCTGCATGCGTAAGTAATCCAACCGGTGATAAATGTTCAGGTATAAAAAATAATGGCTAAAAAAAATTAATAATTTAAACTTAACAAATGAGAAATTATTATTTCTCATTTGTTTTTTATTTATAAAATATTTGATAAAAGATAAAGTATTACAGAATGTCAATATATCATTTTAAATAATATTATACAAAATGTGTAGATATAACAAATTAAAATTAATTCATAAAAAATAGAGCTTATTCAGCTCTATCTTCATATTCTCCAGTATAAGTATATCCTGCAAGTGATTTTTCTTTGCTCCATTTATATTCAAATGTTCTATGTGTCCAAGTATATTCAGTGTCAGTATCTATAATAGCATAGTCTTCATACTTAGATGCATTAGAAGCTAAATCCCATTTACATTTGCTTTCTCTTGTATAACTAACATCAAATTTCAATGGTACAAAATATACATTTTGACTTAAATTGCTAGCATAATATGGTGATACACCATTTAAATTTTTATAATTAATTGTAATTGTTGTAGCATAATTTCCTTCAGCTCTATTATAATAAGCTCCAGAAACTTCAAATGTAAAGTTATTTTTCTTTAATGAAGTATTTCTAAATGTTGAGGCATTATTTATTGCAACATTATATTTTCCTGTATTACCAGTCATATATAGGTTACCACGATTGTTAATATAAGCTTGATAGTCAGTATTTGAATTACTGAAATAAGATTTACTATTGCCTACAATAGCAACACTATTAACATCACTAGGTAAATCTAGGAATTGAACTTCATAGTTATATTTACCAACTTTAGTAGTATCAGTAACATATCCAGTTGAATAATAAGTTTTTTCATATTCTTTACAATAATTATTAGTTTCTACCAATTGTTTTTTATTTTCAGCATTAGAAGCATTAGAGTAACCATTTTCCCAATCACTATATTTTACATATTTATAATATCTAACCTTGGTAGGTGTAGGATTAGGTTTGTTGTTATCGTTATTATTATTATTATTGTTATTATTATTATTGTTATTATTATTGTTATTGTTGCAATTTGTTTGACAACAACCATTTGAACAAGTTATTTTTATTGTAACCTTAGTAGTAACTGTTGTTTTAGTACTTGTACTAGTGCTTGAACTATTTCCTTTACTAGTATTAGTATTATTTGAACTATTGTTACTATTTGTATTATTGTTAGTATTACTATTATTCTTATTTGTATTAGAATTTGTATTATTAGAGTTATTATTGATGTTATTGTTATTATCAACAACATCAGTATTAGTTTTTGTATTATCTACTGTACAAGTTCCATTATCACATGAAGTCTTTTCAATAGTAGTAACAATAAAGTCTGATTGTTTTCCACAAGTTAAACTAACTTTTAATGCATAATTACCATCAGCAGTTTTAGTAGTTTGAATGTAACTTGAATTATTATCACAAGTTTTACCATCGTTAGTAAAATCGATTAATAACTTTTGGTTAATCATTTGTGCTAGTGTTACTTTTTCAGTTGCACCAACTTTTTCAGGTAATTTTGATTTTGTGAAATATTCAAATGCTGCAGTTTTCATAGTGTTTATATTATTAATATATTCACTATTACTATCAGCTAATGTGTTACTAGATTTAGTTGAACTATTGCCGGTTACTTTAACAAATATCCAACCAGCTATAAACACAATAACTGCAAGAATCACAAGTTTAATTGCAAGTGATCCCCAATTTAAACTTAAACTTTTCTTTCCATCTTCGTACATATAACGTACCCCCTTCATTTGGAAAATCCTCTTTTCCTTTAAGTCGCCATTATTTTACCATAAAATATTCATTTTGTCAAATTTTATGCAATAAAAATTGTGGTATTTACAATAATTATATACTTTTGAAAAACTAATATTAAATATCTTTCTTAAAAAGTATATTTTGAAAGAATATTACTTGACTACAAATATATGTTTGTGATATATTATTTCTGCATGAAAATTATCTTTTTGTGTCAAAATATGAAAAAGAGGTGTTTACTTATGAATAATGATAAAATAATAATAAAAGGAGCTAGAGAAAACAATTTAAAAAATGTAGATTTAGAAATTCCTAAAAATAAGTTAGTTGTTATGACCGGAGTATCAGGTTCAGGAAAAAGTAGTTTAGCATTCGATACTATTTATGCGGAAGGACAACGAAGATATGTAGAAAGTTTATCTGCTTATGCCCGTCAATTTATTGGTGTAAATGAAAAACCAGATGTAGACTCTATTGAAGGATTATCACCATCAATATCAATTGACCAAAAATCTACAAACAAAAATCCACGTTCAACTGTAGGTACTATAACTGAAATCTATGATTATTTACGTCTTTTATTTGCTAGAATTGGTAGACCTTACTGTCCAACACATCATACACCAATTAAAAGTCAAAGTATTGAAGAAATGACTAATAAAGTAATGGAATACAAAGGAAAAACAGTTACTATATTAGCACCTGTAGTTCATGGCGAAAAGGGAACACATAAAGATTTATTTGATGAACTTCGTAAAGAAGGTTTTACACGTGTTCGCGTAAATGGCAAAAATATGAGTTTAAATGAAGAAATAACTCTAGAAAAAAATATTAAAGACAATATAGATATTATAATAGATAAAATTACTGTAGATAATGAAGAATATAGCAGAATATTTGAAGCCGTAGAAACAAGCACCAAGAAAGCTGATGGTAAAGTAGTATTACTAGTTGATGATGAAGAAATATTCATGAGTGAAAAATATGCTTGTGAAATATGTAATTATTCAATACCAGAACTAGAACCAAGATTATTTTCATTTAATGCCCCATACGGAGCTTGTGAAGAATGTAAAGGCTTAGGTACAAAGCTTCATATCAGTAAAGATTTACTAATACCAGATCCTAATAAATCTTTAGTGGAAGGTGCTATATCTGCTTTAAGCATGGACTCAAATATGTACTTTACACAAATAGAAACAGTATGTAAAAGGTATGATATCAATATGTTTGCACCTGTAAAAGACATTCCTGAAGAAAAATTAAACTATATATTATATGGTACAGATGAAATACTTGAATTTAAATATGTATCCAAAAATGGCAGTACCAGAAATACAAAAGGTACATATGAAGGTGTAATTCCAACACTAGAAAGAAGATATGTTGAAACAAAAAGTGGATGGATCAGGGAATGGCTTCAAGGGTATATGATTGAAACAGAGTGTCCAGTTTGTAAAGGAAAAAGATTACAAAAATCAGTATTATCTATATATATTAATGATAAGAATATTTTTGATATGTGTGATATGTCTATAAGTGACTTACTTGATTTTGTTAAAAAGTTAAAACTAAATAACGAAGAAAAAGAAATAAGTAACCTTATATTAAAAGAAATAATTTCTAGACTAGAGTTTTTAAATAACGTTGGTTTATCATATTTAACTTTAACAAGAAGTGCAGGAACATTATCTGGTGGGGAAGCACAAAGAATAAGACTTGCCACTCAAATTGGTTCAAAATTATCTGGTGTTTTATATGTTCTTGATGAACCAAGTATAGGGCTACATCAAAAAGATAATGAACGTTTAATTAATTCATTAAAAGAAATGCGTGACTTAGGTAACTCATTAATTGTTGTTGAGCATGATACAGATACTATGCTAGCATCAGACTATTTAGTAGATGTAGGACCTGGCGCAGGTGAATATGGTGGACAAATTATGGCAGCAGGAACACCTGAAGAAGTTATGAAAAATCCAAATAGTTTAACAGGAAAATATCTAAGCGGAGAGTTAAAAATAGAAGTTCCAGAAAAACGAAGAAAAGGTAATGGTTTAAAAATTAGTATTAAAGGTGCCAAAGAAAATAATTTGAAAAATGTAAATGTAGATATTCCTCTTAATAAATTAGTTGTTGTAACTGGTGTATCAGGTTCAGGTAAATCTTCACTCATCAATGAGGTATTATATAAAAAACTAGCATCAGAAATTTATAAAAGCAAAGTAGTTCCTGGAGCATGTAAAGAAATAACTGGTCTTGAAAATATTGATAAAGTAATTCAAATAACTCAAGATGCTATAGGTAGAACCCCAAGAAGTAATCCAGCAACCTACGTTGGAGTATTTGATGATATTAGAGATTTATTTTCTCAAACAAAAGAAGCCAAAATGCGAGGCTATGACAAAGGACGTTTCTCATTTAATGTAAAAGGCGGAAGATGTGAAAATTGTTGGGGAGACGGTGTTAAAAAAATTGAAATGCATTTCCTAGCAGATGTTTATGTTCCATGTGATGTATGTAAAGGTAAAAGATATAATAGAGAAACTCTGGAAATAAAGTATAAAGGCAAAAACATAAGTGAAGTTTTAGATATGAGAGTAAGTGAAGCACTAGAATTTTTTGAAAATGTTCCGAAAATTTACAATAAATTAAAAGTAATGATGGATGTTGGACTTTCATACATTAAATTAGGACAATCAGCACCTACATTATCAGGTGGGGAAGCCGGTCGTGTAAAGCTTGCAAAAGAACTTCAAAAGAAAGCAACAGGAAAATCAGTATTTATACTTGATGAACCAACAACAGGACTTCATTCTGATGATATCAAAAAACTATTAGTTATCCTAAATAGAATTGTGGATAACGGAGATACAGTTATAGTAATTGAACACAACCTAGATGTTATAAAAGTGGCAGATCACATTATAGATTTAGGCCCAGATGGTGGTAAATATGGAGGAAAAATCATTGCAACAGGAACACCAGAACAAGTTGCAAAATGCAAGGGTTCATATACAGGTGAATTTTTAGCCAAAATACTATAGTAATGAAATTTTCTAAAATATGATATTTTTATTAAGCACTACACTTCTATTAAAATGTGTAGTGTTTTTTCTAGAATAAAGTTTTATTAATAAGAAACAACTTTAAAATGTAAAATTTTACATAAAATTATAAATACGATATTAATAATAGATAAATTTAAAAAAATTTGTTACAATATTAATGGAGAGTGAATTTATGAATAAATATATTTTTGAAATTGGCAATTTTAAATTAGAATGGTATTCAGCCTTAATAATAGTTGCAGCCATGATTGGTATAACAATGGTTTTAAAAGAAGCCAAAAGATACAAATATCCAACCGAATTTGTTTTTAACATGATATTCTGGGCCATAATATTTGGTATTATCGGGGCTAGAGCGTATTATGTATTATTCAATTTGGAATTATATGATAGTTTTTGGGAAGCTTGTAAAATATGGGAAGGTGGACTTGCTATTCATGGAGGTATAATTGCTGGAGTTTTGGTTATTCTATTATATTGTAAGAAATATAAAGTAAGAAGTATCAGAATGTTTGACTTTTTAGCCCCAGCTATGCTTCTTGCCCAAGCAATCGGTAGATGGGGGAATTTCTTTAATAGTGAAGCCCATGGACCAGCTACAACACTAGCTCATTTACAAAGCTTACATATTCCAGAATTCATTATAAATGGAATGAATATTGATGGAATTTATTATACCCCAACATTTTTATATGAATCGATTTGGTGTCTAGTAGGACTTTTACTACTTCTTATAATAAGAAGATTAAAGATTACCAAAGTTGGTCAACCATTTGCGTTATACTTAATGTGGTACGGACTAGGTCGCTTTATAATTGAGTCAATGCGAACTGACTCTTTAATGTTAGGTGGTTTCAAAATGGCACAAATAGTATCTGTAATAATGATTTTTATAGGATTAATAATTATTATGATTACTGGTAGAAAAGGTCGATATGAAGATTTATATGATCAAGATGAAAATGAGGTAATAAGGTTCTAAGGAGGAATTTTATGTACGATATAATTATAATTGGCATGGGTATAAGTGGTATAACTGCAGGTATTTATGCTAAACGCAGTAATAAAAAGGTATTACTTATTGATAAAGGTATGCCCGGAGGCCTTTTGAATAACATAGATAAAGTTAGTAATTATCCAGGAGTTCCTGAAATAACTGGCCCAGATTTTGCTGAAATTCTTGAAAAACAAGTTAAATCATTAGATATTCCATATGTTTTGGAAGAAGTAAAAAGTTTAGAATTAAACGAAGAAACTAAAAAAGTAATAACCGAAAACAATACATATGAGGCTAAAAGAGTAATATTAGCAATGGGAAGAAAACCAAAATATTTAGGCTTAGATAATGAAAAATCTTTACTTGGAAAAGGCTTGTCGACATGTGCAGTATGTGATGCATTCTTTTACAAAAATGAGAATATAGCAATCGTAGGTACTGGCAATAGTGCTCTTCAAGAAGCGTTATATCTAGCAAATATCGTTGGCCATATTTATATTATCAATCGAAGAGATGATTTTCGTGGAGAAGAAATTCTTGTAGAAAATATAAAGAAAAATCCTAAGATAGAAATAATTTACAATGCTAATATCGAAAGTATGAATGAAGAAAATAACAAATTATCCAGTATAACTCTAGATAATGGTACCACATTAAATGTTAAGGGTGTATTTATCTATGTCGGATATAGACCCGTAACAGATTTTATACCAAAAGAAATACTTGATGAAAATGGTTATGTAAAAGTAAATGAAAAATTAGAAACAGAAATAAATGGAGTATATGCTATCGGCGATATCATTAATAAAGATACATATCAACTAGTAACAGCAGCAGCAGATGGGGCTAGAGTAATAACAAATATGAAATAAGATGAAAATTCTTATTTTTCTTTGATAAAAATTGCTATGCGACGTAATAAATTTTTTATCTACTTTTGTAAAGTTTTTACATATTTTGTAACTCAAAAATGTAAAGAAATGTTAATTCATGCAAAATGGTGTGTCGAACCATGAGAGGTTTTGTCGAAAGCCTTGAAAGTGGTAAAAAGGTGTGTATAATAGCTTGGCAAGAAAGGAGGTTTCCACTTATGCAAAGATTAGAAATCAAGAAAATCAATGCCAGAGATAGTATTGTCAAAAAGATATTCACCTCAACTGAAGATGGGCTTAAATATTTAAGTAAAATTGTATGTAAAGTTTTAGATATTTCTGAAGAAGATGTAACATTTTCTTTAATTCATCCAGATGTTAGTGTAAATGAAAATTCTGTAAATAGTGAAGTTGATGTAGCATTAGAAAGTAATGAAATGCTTGTAAATGTTGAAGTAAATAGTGTAAGAAGCAGAAAAAATGAACGTAAGAACAATATGTATATTTGTCATTTAGTTTTAAGGCAGACTCGAAATGCTGAAGATTATAGTAAGAAGTTTAAGAAGGTTTACCAGATTAATTTGAATACATATAGTGTTACAAATGATGATAGATTTATAGTTAGAAGTAGACTTTTAGATGATAAAACATATGAAGAAATACACTCATTTTTTGAAATCTACGACATAAATCTTGCAAAAATTCTTGATATGGATTATACTAAAATTATGAAAGACGATGAGTCTTTAGAAAAATTATTATATCTTTTAATCAGTGATGATGAAAGATTAATAAAAAAGGTATATGATGGTGATGATTTTATGGCTAAAATAATACGTGAAGTAAAAAATAATTCAGATGACTTTGATAATCTACTTAGATATAATAGAGATGTTATATTTGATGGTAATGAAAAAGAAGAAGCTTTTGAAGATGGTTTAGAACGTGGAGTTAAAAAAGGCTATAAGCTTGGTGTTGAGCAAACAGCCAAAGAAATGCTTCAAGAAAATTGTGATGTAAATTTAATTTGTAGAGTTACCAAATTATCACTTGATGAAGTTGAAAGATTAAAAGAAGAATTGAAATAAAATTCTTCTTTTTTAGTTAAAATAACAAGCTTTTATATAAATTTTATGGTAAAATATATTTACATGGAGTTGACCTGTATGAAGAAAAATACTACTCTTACATTGCTTTTACTTTTAATAATAATGCTTCTTGTCATACTTGGATTTAAAATGTACGAAGATTATAATTCTGATGATGTCACCAAAAGTATTTATTCCTTCGAAGCCTATCCTTTATATATAGATAATTATATCTTTATAAATAGTGAAATAAACAATAATAAAATGTACTTATTATACGAAAATAATAATGACTATTTACTTAAAGAAATAGATACTATAAGTAAAAAAGAAAATATTTATAGTAAAAATATTAATATGTCTTGTAACTTAAAAAATGATAATAACAATCCGTATATAGTTTGTAAAGATGAAAGTAAAATAAGTGTATATAATATATACCTAGAGCTTCTAGAAGAAAGAGAGCTAATCACTGAAAATGACTATACAGTAAAATCTAGTATATATGAAAATAATTTTAATGAATATTCTGAAGTAATTGACAGCATTTGTAATTTAAAATGTTTACTTATAAGAAAAGATAGTATTACAGAAAAAATAAATTTATACAAAGAAACTATTTTAAAAGAAGAAAACATTAAAAATTATGATATTTTTGAAAAAGGAGTATTTACATATAGTAATGATAAAATAAAAATATATAATACAAATAATGATTACAAGGAATTCAAAAGCCCTACTGAAAATTTAACAAGTAAAATAGTACACCTAAGTAAAAATGAATACAATTTATATGTATTAGAAAACAAAGAAATAGATGTTTATAATCTATATGAAAAAAGTAAAACCACCAGAATAGATATATATAAGGTTAAAGAAAATGTCAAAAGCATTAAAGTTTATGAAAATAAACTATATGTGTTAACAGATAAAACGATATATGTTTATGATGTTTTTGATATTGAAGAAAGTATAAATAAAGACAATTTATTTGAAAATAATTATATAAGCAATAAAGTTACAGAAATAAAAGAAAATTATGGTATAAATGTAAATCTAAAAGAAAGTGTTAATATCATGCATAAAGACTACAACATAACTGAAGTAAATAACTATAATGATATTATAGATGCTTTAAGTTATCTTGAAGATTATCTTCTTATTTTTAACAAAGAATTTTTTCAAAGATTTTATGAGTATGATATGAAAGGCTTAAATATATATTTTGCTTATGACATAACTGGTGGAGAACTGGAAAGTAGTCAAACAGATGTAGTTGGTTTATCATTTGTTAAAAATAGTGAATATGTAATAATAATTAAACTTAATTCCAAAGATAATTTACTTAATATACTAGCACATGAAACTATGCATATTATAGATGCTTATCTTAAACTTAAAGATTTTTCATATGACTGGAATAATTTGAACCCAGAATATTTTACATATCAAAATGTATATTATCCAAATGTACTATATAAAGATGTTTTAGGAACTGGTAAATTTAAAGATGAAATATATTTTGTGGATAACTATGCTAGAACGAATGAAGGGGAAGATAGAGCACGTCTTTTTGAAAGTATTTGTTCATGTAAAAATTATGAAGAATATCCAAACTTAAATAACAAAATGAATTATCTAAAAAAAGTCTTAACTACTAATTTTCCTGAAATAAGTTATATAAAAGCTTTTGAATAAAATTTTTTTCACAAATTAACAAATTTTACTTGACTTTGATATAGACTATGTATATATTAGAGATGGAGGGATAAGTTATGGCATATAAAGTACAAAAATGGGGAAATTCTAATGGAATAAGAATACCCAAAGTTTATTTAGAGGCTTTAAATTTAAAATCAGGAGATGCAGTAAACATTACAAGAGAGGGGGAACAAATCATTGTTACTAAAGCTCTTAGAAAGCCAGAAACACTAAAATCAAGAATTAAAAAATACAAAGGGCCTGAAAAAGTAGAAGACTTTACATGGGACGAAGCGAGGGGAAAAGAGTTATGGTAAAATATATTCCACAAGAAAGAGATATCGTATATATTAATTTTAACCCTATAAAAGGGCATGAACAAAAAGGAGAAAGACCAGCCTTGGTAATAAGTAGTAGATTATTTAATCAGTTTACGAATATGGCAATAGTTTGTCCAATTACAACAAATACTAAAGGCTTTCCAACTCATTATGAGCTTACTGGTTTAAAAAAAATAAAGGGGTCAGTTTTGTGTGAGCACATCAGAAGCATTGATTATGCTGAGCGAAACATTGAGTTTATAGAGCGATGTAGCGACGAAGAATTTAATAACATATTAGAATTAATAAAAAGTTTTTTTGAAAATTAAGAAGGAGAATTATTTATGAAAGTAAGAACACGTTATGCACCAAGTCCAACTGGATACATGCACATAGGAAATTTAAGAACAGCAATATTTGAATATTTATTAGCTAAAAAATATAATGGAGATTTTATATTAAGAATTGAAGATACAGATCAAGAACGTGAAGTTGAAGGCGCAGTAGATTTTATTTACAATACTTTAGATTTATGCGGCTTTAAAATAGATGAAGGACCAAATAATGAAAAAGGTTATGGTCCATACATTCAAAGTAAGAGAAAAGCTATTTATAAAGAATATGCTTTAAAACTTGTAGAAATGGGTAAAGCTTATTATTGTTTTTGTTCTGAAGAAGAACTAACAGCAATGCGTGAAAAAGCAGATGCTAGACATAAACCATTTTTGTATGATGGCAGATGTTCTAGACTAAGTAAGGAAAAGATTGAAGAAAATTTAAAAAATGGAGTTCCTTATGTAATTAGACAAAAAATGCCTAAAACTGGACAAACTATAGTTGAAGATGTCGTATATGGCAAAATTAAAATTGATAATAGCATCTTAGATGACCAAATACTACTTAAAAGTGATGGCTTTCCAACATACAATTTTGCTAATGTAATTGATGACCATTTAATGGAAATAACTCATGTAATTCGTGGCAAAGAATATCTAGATCAAACAGCTAAATACAATTTACTATATGAAGCATATGGCTGGGAAAAACCAACATATATTCATGTTGCTATGGTTCTAGGTGAAGATGGCAATAAATTATCTAAACGTAATGGTGATGCATCGTTCATGGATCTTTACAATGAGGGATATTTACCAAGTGCTGTAGTAAACTATTTAGCATTACTTGGATGGAGTCCAGAAACTAATCAAGAAGTATTTACAATGGATGAACTTATTGCAAACTTTAATGAAAACAGAATAAGTAAATCATCAAGTCAGTATGATGTTAAAAAACTAAAATGGTTTAACCATCATTATATAAATAATCTAAGTGATGAAGAATATTTAACTTGGATTAAAAAATATTTTACAAACAATACGGAAGGTAAAACTGAAGATTGGATTAACAAATTATTACTTGTTTATAAAAATCATATTGATTATGGAGCAGAAATTAATGAAGTAACAGCATCTTTCTTCGATAGTAACTTTGAAATAAATGAAAACGCAGCAGAATTTATGAAAAGTGATGAAGTTATACCTCATGTTGTTGAAGTTTTCAAAGAAGAAATTGAAAATACAACTGATTGGACAGTTGAAACTCTATCAAATGTTATAAACAATGTTAAGGAAAAAGCTGGAGTAAAAGGCAAAATGTTATACATGCCAATAAGAATAGCTGCAAGTGGTATTATGCACGGACCAGAACTAGCAGATACTCTATACTTAATAGGCAAAGAAGAAATATTAAATAGGTTAACAAAATGAAAAAAAGAATAGGTTGGCTTGTTATACCAATAGTATTTATTGTCATCGGAGTTTATATATATCTTTTCTTTAATGAAGGTGAAAATATTTATACTCATAGAAATCAAGAATTTACAATGAAAGTTAAAGATTTTGCTAACATAGAGGATGATATCTATTTAAAATACTCCAAAGTAAGTGACAATAGATGCAAAGGGGAAGATTGTGAAAGAGAAGGAGAAAAACTAGCTAAATTAATAGTTATACATAATCCTTACATTGATACAGTAGAATTAAGTAGTATCAATAATGATGAGATTGAAATTAATAAAACAAAATACAAAATAAAACTGATAAAATATGATACTAATAGTGATGAAATTACTTTAAAATTATTATATGAAGAAAAATAAAAGGAGAAAAAATGAAAATATATAATACACTTACAAGAAAAATTGAAGAATTCGTGCCATGGCAAGAAGGTAAAGTCGGATTATATACATGTGGACCAACAGTATATCATTATGCTCACATAGGAAACATGAGAAATTACATTGGTCATGATATTTTAGATAAAACTTTAAGATATCTTGGCTATGATGTTAAACGAGTTATGAACATTACTGATGTTGGTCATTTAACAAGTGACTCAGACTCTGGTGATGACAAAATGGTAAGTAGTGCCAAAAAAGAACATAAAACAGTAATGGATATTGCTAGATTTTATACTGATGCATTCTTTAAAGATTTTGAAGATTTAAACAATAGAGTTCCAGATGTAGTAAGTCCTGCCACAGCTAATATAAATGAATATATTAAAATAATAGAAAGTTTACTTGCTAAAGGTTATGCTTATAAAAGCGGAGGAAATATATATTTTGATACATCAAAATTAGATGATTACTACAAGCTTACAAACCATAAAGCTGATGAAATGGTTGTTGGAGTTCGTGAAGGTGTTGAAGAAGATTCTTCTAAGAAAAATCAAAATGATTTTGTTCTTTGGTTTACTAAATCTAAATTTGATGAACAAGATTTAAAATGGGAAAGTCCATGGGGACTAGGATATCCTGGTTGGCATATAGAATGTACTGGTATAAGCATCAAATACTTAGGAGAATACTTAGACATTCATGGTGGTGGAGTAGATAACATATTTCCACATCACACAAATGAAATTGCCCAAAGTGAAAGTTATCTTGGACATAAATGGTGTAATTATTGGTTCCACAATGAACATTTAAATGATGAAACTGGCAAAATGAGTAAAAGTCATGGAGCAATTTTAACGGTTCAAGTACTAAAAGAAAAAGGTTATGATCCACTAAGTTTTAGATATATGTGTCTTTTAAGTCATTATCGTCGTCAATTAACATTTTCATATAGTTCACTAGATGGTGCAGAAAATGCATATAAAAAATTACGTAGTAAAACATCAAGTCTAAAATTTGATAATAACATTAATGAAGAAGATTATAAAATGTGGAAAGGCAAATTTGTATCATGCCTAGAAGATGATTTAAACACAGCAAATGCTATAACAGTTTTACATGATTTACTAAAAAGTGATGTAAATGAAGGCACAAAATACAAATTAGTTGGTGAATTTGATAGCGTACTAAGCCTAGATTTATTAAAACAAGACATAAAGAAAATTGATAATGAAGAAGAAATTATCAAAAAAATAAATGAACGTAATGAAGCTAAAAAGAACAAAAATTACGAACTTGCTGATAGTATCAGAGCTGAATTACTTGCAAAAGGAATTGTATTAAAAGATACTCGCGAAGGCACAACTTATGAGGCTATATAATGAAGAAAGTTAGTATTTTTCTTCTAAGCCTCTTTTTCTTTATCTATCCTGTATATGCCGAAGAATTTTCTATTACTGGTGAAAATGTAATTTTATACAACATGAATGATGATAAGGTATTATATAGTAAAAATGCAGATGAAATAGTTGAAATAGCTAGTTTAACAAAGATGATGACAGCTTTAGTAACAATCGAAAATACAAGTGATTTAACTAAAGAAATAACTATTACAGAAAAAGATTTCGAAGGCACAACAGGGTATTCAAAAGCCGGTTTTAAAGTCGGAGATAAAGTAACATATGAAGATTTACTTTATGGTATTTTACTTCCAAGTGGTGCAGATGCTGTTAACGCTGCAGTAAATAATACATTAGGTTATGAAAAATTCATAAGTAAAATGAATGAAACAGCCAAAAAAATAGGATTAAATAATACTAAATTTTCAAATCCAATTGGCAAAGATGATGAAAATAATTATTCAACAGCAAGTGATATAGCTAAACTTTTAAAATATGCTTTAAAAAATGAAACCTTTAAAAGAGTATTTACAACTAAAAGTTATAAAACAACAAATGGTTTAAATTTAAAAAGTACAATAAGTAACTATGATAATATTTTACAGACGAATAAAATAGATGGTGCAAAAAGTGGATTTACTAAAGAAGCAGGTCGCTGTCTTGCTTCAATAACAAATCTTCATGATGTAAATTATTTACTTGTAGTAATAAAATCAAGTACAGAATATCCATATAATGCAGTTAAAGATACAATAAATATTTATAATTATTATGATGAAAATTACAGTTATCAAAGTATTTTAGATGATGATACATTTATTAAAGAAATACCTATCAAATTAAGTAATAACAAATCATATAAAATAACAGGTTCTGAAAATATATCGTTATATTTAAAAAATGATACTAAAGTAAATTATGTTTACGAAGGTGTAGATGAGATATCTTATAAAACTAAAAAAGGTGCAATACTTGGAACAATAAAAATTTATGAAGGCGAAAAATTACTTGAAACAAGTATTGTCTACCTTGAAGAAAATATTAAATATTATCCATTAGAACTATGTTTAATTATTTTAATAACTTTAATAATATTAATTATATTTATTTTGAAAAATAAGAAAAGAAAAAGAAGGAGAAGACGTAAATGACAAAGGTAAATCACATTGGTATTATAGTTGATGGTAATGGCAGATGGGCAAAAGAAAAAGGAAAAAGTAGAAGCGAAGGGCATAAAGCTGGAGCAGAAACTCTTGAAAAAATAATTTTGTATATAAGTAAAGAAAATATAGCAAATTATTTAAGTTTATACGTTTTTTCAACAGAAAATTTTAGTAGAAGTCCAGAAGAAGTAAATTATTTAATGGAACTTTTTATGAAATGGTTCAAAAAATGCAAAGAAAAATATAAAGATGCAAATATTAAAGTTTTATTTTCATCTCAAAAAGAGTTTTTAAAACCAGAAATTGTAAAAGCCATAGATGAACTTGAAGAAGCCACTAAAGATAATACTGGCTTAGTTGTTAACTTTTGCTTAAGTTATGGAGGCAGACAAGAAATAGTTGATGCTACTAAAAAAATAGCAACAGCTGTTTTAGAAAATAAATTAAATATTAATGATATAAATGAAGAATTATTCAAAAAATACTTATATAATGACTTACCAGATGTTGACTTTTTAATTCGCACAAGTGGTGAAAATAGAGTTAGCAACTTTATGCTATGGCAAATATCTTATGCTGAAATGTACTTTCCAAAAGTATATTTTCCTGACTTTACTCCAAAATGTTTGGAAGAAGCAATTGAAGAATACGAAAAAAGAGATAGAAGATTTGGTAATGTAAAATAAAAAATTGGTGATACAAATTCACCAATTTTTTTAACCAATTAATTTTAACGCTAGATACATTCCAAATGTAATCGCAGAAGTAATTATTAAAATTAAACTTGTATATCCAGCCATTCCCATTCTATCTTTTTTATTAAGCTCATTTAAATAATCTACATTTTTATCAAATTCACTATAACCACCAAATTCAGGTTTTGTTCGTGTTAAAGTCATTTCTTTTCCCATTGTATTTGATTGTTGTTGATTCATACTAGTCATCTCATCATTATATGCATTAGAAACCATTTGATAAGCGTTATAAGCATTTGGATTTGCAAGTCTTCTAGCTTCTTCAATAATTTTCTTAGTAGCCATAAAATCTGTTATAAACATCCTAACACTTTCGTTTTGATAATATTTATCAAAAAATTGTGCATTTCTAGCATAAATATTTAATTTATCAATATATTGACTAACATATTTTTTTATAGTTTCTTCTTCATCTTCAGTTATTATAAGTTGATTAAAATATTCCTCAATTTGAGCATTTTTATTCCCAGTTTGATAAAATCCATCTTTAAAATAAATAAAAATATCTTCAGGATTCATATTAAAAAATACAGGATCAATTCTACTTAAACCATAACCAGAAAGCTTAACGTAATTTCCTTCATACACCAAACTATCAGTTGGGATATCATAAGAAAATTCAGCTAAATTTGGGTATGTTTTTTGATAGTTTCTTAGTATCATATCATTATAGCTCACAACATTTTCATTATTTATAATGTCAATCATGTTAAATCAACACTCCTATTTTCTAGTATTAAGTTTATCAAATATTAATAAAAATTACAATATCTATTTTTTAATAATTATTAAATTTAATTTAAAAAAAACAAAAAAATAGGTAATTTTTAACCAAATTTTATAATTAATCTTATAAAAATTAATAAATTTCTAATTTTGAAATAAAAATAAAAAATGATAAAGTGGACTTGAAAGGAGGTAAAATTAATGAATCAAGTAATATTAGTTGGAAGATTATCTCAAGACCCTGAATATGAAATAACGGAAACTGGTAAAAAAAGAACTATAATAAATATTGCTGTAACTAGAGGTTTTAAAAATTCTGAAGGAAAATATGAAACAGATTTTATCAGATGTGTTCTTTGGAATGGTATGGCATCAGCCACAAAAGATTATTGCCATACTGGAGATACAATTGGCATCAAAGGTCGTGTACAAAATAGTAGTTATGTAAATGATCAAAATGAAACAAAATATATCACAGAAATAATTGCAGAAAGAATATCATTTATAGCATCATCAAATAAAAATCGTGGACTTCGTGAAGTTTCAGATGAAGATGATGCAATCATTGAATGTTTCTAACATCTTCTTTTTTCAAAGGCATATACTTAACTAAGGTGATTTTAAATTGAAACATTTTCGAAATATTGGCATTCTTGCTATTGCAGCCTTTAGTTTTATTTACACAGAAAAAATAGCTAATTTAACACTTGAAAATAGTGAAATTTATCAAAAGATTAAGAGTGAAGAAGGAGAGTTTAATGAAGCATTTGTAAATGCAGAAATTACTGATAAGTATATAACTCCGGGATTAAATGGCAAAGTAGTAAACATCAAAAATAGTTTCTATAACATGAAAGATTTAAATGCCTTCAATTCCTATTATTTAATTTTTGATACATCTTACCCCGAAGTTACACTTGAAAATAATAAAGATAAAATAGTAAACAAAGGCAATCGTTACAAAAAAAGTGTTTCTTTCATATTAGAATATGATAAAGAATTAATAAATTACTTTAAAGAAAATAATATTGAAGCAAGCATACTTGTTACTATGGACAATTTTAATAAAAATGAAAATTTAGAGCAAATCAATAATGAGGTAAATAAATATAAAGACTTAGAAGCACTAATAAATAAGTATAGTAATAATACTCATATCTGCTATGTAACAAATAAAAATGAAAAAATATGTCGTAAAAACCAAAAATACTTGGTAAAAACTGATAAAATATTAAACAATAACACTTTCATAACTCTTAAAAATTCGATTGAATCAGGTGACATATACTATGTAGAAAAAAATGCAGATGTTAAAAATATTAAGATATTAATTAATAGTATTATTTATAAAGATTTAGACATTATTTCTTTAAGTAGGATGCTAAGTGAAGAAAGAGATTGATTTAATTTAAGTTTTTTGGTATAATTTATTTACCGAAGAACTTATTTTTTTTAAATGAAGGTGATAATATATGAGTAAAATAAAGATTTTTGGTTTGGGAGGACTTTCTGAAAGTGGAAAGAATTCCTATGTAATTGAAGTGGATGACGAAATATATGTTTTTGATGCCGGAATAAAATTTGCTAGTGGAAATTTACTAGGAATTGATTACATTATGCCTGATTTTAGTTATCTAGTTAAAAATAAAAAAAGAATTAAAGGTTTATTTATAACCCATGGACATCCAGAAAATATGGGAGCTGTCCGTGACCTTTTAAAAGATATTCCATCGTTAAAAGTATATGCCACAAAATATACTAAATTTGAACTTATGGAAGATGGCGTAAATGAAAATAATATTGAATTAATTAAACCACACAAGAAAATTAATTTTGGTAATGTTTCTATATTTCCAATTTCTGTTTCACATTCTGTACCAGATGCAGTTATGTATGTTGTAAATACTAAAGATGGAGCAATATGTTATACTGGAGATTTCATTATTGACCCAAGTATGCAAGGTGCTTATGATATGGATATAGGTAAAATTGCCTATATTGGTAAACAAGGAGTATTATGTTTATTATGTGAATCTTCTTTTGCAGAAAAAAATGGTCATACATCTCCGAAACACAGACTTGTAAGCTTTTTTGAAGATGTCATAAAACATCATGACAAAAGAATTATTTTTTCTGTATTGCCAACACATTTATATACAATATCTGAAATATTTGAAGCTGCAGCAAATTCGCATCGTAAGATAGTTTTAATGGGAAAAAGACTTCAAAATGTATTAAATTTTGCAAGTAAAGAAGGCTACATGCATTATAATGAAGAATTACTAGGTGATTTATCAAATATTAATGATGATAATGCCATTCTTTTAGTAATGGATGATAGAACAACGCCTTATGCTAACATGAATAAAATTCTAAACGGCTACGATAAATTTATTACACTAAAACCAACAGACACAATAGTTTTCGCAGAACCACGTTATGACAGTACTGAAAAAGTTTTAGTAAAACTTCAAAATGAACTTGCTAAATTTGGCTGCAATATTGAAACTATTGATAAAGAAAAAGAAATACTACATCATGCATCACGTGAAGATTTAATGCTAATGATTAAGCTAATAAATCCGAAATTCTATATGCCAGTAAAAGGTGAATATCGTTACATGGTAAATAATGCTAATCTAGCAAGTAACTTAGGAATTCCAGATAGTAACATTTTACTTAAACAAAATGGAGATGTTGTGACATTTGAAAATGGTAAACTTATAGATAACTTTGCCAGAATTAAAGTAGATGATGTTTTAATAGATGGAACAAGTAATGATGATATTGGGGATTTAGTTATCAAAGATAGAGAAATGCTTTCGGAAAATGGTATAGTACTAATTAGTGCCACAGTTGACAAGAAAGATAAAGTTCTACTTGTGGGTCCAGAAGTTACAACCCGTGGATTTATCTATGTTAAAGATTCTGCAGACATGATTAAAGAGATAAAAGTAATATGTGAAGCCATTATTAATAGAAATATAACTCCAAAATACATTGATTTTAATCAAATAAAAGTTGAAATAAGAGAAGAACTAAGTAGATACTTATATGAACAAACAGAATGTAAACCAATGATAATTGCGGTTGTTCAAGAAGTATAATTTATAAAAAATCACTCATACTATAAATGGGTGATTTTTAAATGAATGATGTAGAAGCATTAAATGAACTATATAAAGTAGTTACAATGGGAATAATAGGAATTGATGAAGTAAAAGGGCATATCGAGGATAAAGCATTAGCAAAAACTATGAGTGATGCCAAGAAAAAATACATGGTAAATAAAATGGATATTACAAACATGTTAAAAGAACTTGGTGAAGAGCCAACAGAAATAAACATAATCATCAAAATGTTTAATGAAATTTATACAGGAATAGAATTAATTAAGTGTGATGATGCAAAAATAGCAAAAATGTTAACTGAAGGAACTAATAAAGGCATTATCAAAGTTGAAGAAATACTGAACTCTGAAACTGATAAAAAAGTAACTGAACTTGCTGAAGAATTATTAGAACTTTTAGAATTTCAAATTAAATCATGGAAATCATATCTTTGATATTTTTAGTATAAAATTTTAACCTCTTGACAATAATTAAAAAAAGTTATATTATATCTAGGCATTCGAGGGGAAATTATGATTAAAAATAATATTGAAGAAAAAAATAGTAAAAGAAAAGAAGAAATTGACCAGATAATAGGTAATTTAGAACTTGTCCAAAATGATTTAAAGGTACTATTATTAGAAGAGGATACAAAATTATCAATAGAAAAAGGTAGATTATCTGAGCTTAGTTCATTATCAACAAAACTCAGAAATAAAAAAGACAGAGGAACAAATGATTTTTTAATGAGCACAACAATTTTTTTATCGATAGTATTAATGCAAGCTATAACTTCACTTGGAACTTTGTTTTATTTAGTTTTAGTTATCTATTTATTAAAAGTTCCTAAATTCATAAAGTTATACAAAATGATAAAAAATAAGGATATTGAGAATTTAGAAAATGCTAAAAGTGATATTAAAAATAAAATAGATGAGTCTTTATATTACAAAAGAATGTTAGAACAAAGGATTCGAAAAACACAATATAAAATTGAAGAAATGGCAGTTGAAAAAAGTGTTTTAGATGACATTAATTTTTATTTTGAAAATCAAGAAGAAATTAAATGTGATAGAGAATTTAATCTTCAAAGAACAAGACAAATGTAAGTTTTTATTTTCATACTTGTTATGGCACAAAAACAATATTTAAATAGATATATTATCAAATACTTTAAAAAATGAAGTTGTACCATATTGTTTAAGTAGAAAATTAATAAAATGAGCAAAAAAATATTAAAAAAGATAGATTAATCTATCTTTTTTTTGTATAATAGAAGAAGAGGTGAAAGAAATGAAAATATTAGCAGTAAATGCAGGTAGTTCATCATTAAAATTTACATTATTTGAATTACCAGAAAAAAATGTCGTAGCAAGTGGATTGTTCGAAAAAATAGGTATAAATGGTTCTTGTTATACAATTAAATATAATGGAGAAAAAGTTAAAAAAGAAGTAAATTTAGTAGATCATTCAGTTGCTGTAAGAATATTAATGGAAGAACTTATTAATATGGGAATAATAAGTTCATTAGATGAAATTGAAGGAGTAGGACATCGTATGGTTCATGGTGGACAAGAATTCACAGAATCAGTTGTATTAACAGAAGATGTTCTAGCTAGAGTTGCTAAATATAATGAATTAGCACCACTTCATAATCCAGCCAATATCATGGGAGTAAAAGCTTTCATGAAGGCATTACCAAATACAATTCAAGTTGGTGTATTTGATACAGCATTCCATACAACAATGAAAGAAGCTGAATATTTATATCCAGTTCCATATGAATGGTATGAAAAATATGGTGTTAGAAAATATGGTTTCCATGGTACAAGTCATAGATTCATTAACAAAACAATTAGTGAATATTTTGGTAGAAATGATTTAAAAGTTATCTCTTGTCACATTGGTAATGGTGGTTCTATAACAGCTATTGATTCTGGAAAAGTAGTTGATACTTCTATGGGATTTACACCACTTGCAGGTATAATGATGGGAACTCGTAGTGGTGATATTGATGCATCAATGTTATCATACTTAGAAGGCAAAACTGGAAAATCACTTGAAGAACTTACAAATGACTTAAATAAAAAGAGTGGACTTTTAGGTGTAAGTGGAGTAAGTAGTGATTCAAGAGACGTTGAAATGGCTGCTGATGAAGGAAATGAAAGAGCAATATTAGCTCAAGAAATGTATGCTAAAAAGATAGCTAATTATATAGCAATGTATAACAATTTACTTGGTGGAGCAGATGTTATCACATTAACTGCAGGTGTTGGTGAAAACAGTAAAACAATGCGTAAATCAATCATTGAAAAAATAGCATCTCTAGGTGTTAAAATAGATGATGAAAAAAATGATTTTCGTGGAGAATTCCGTCTTATTTCAACAGATGACTCAAAAATTCCAGTATATGTTGTTCCAACAGATGAAGAATTAATGATTGCTATGGATACTATGGAATTAAAGAATAAAAATAACTAATTAGAAAGAGTGATAAAATGAAGGAAATGTACAAAAAAATAATTAAGATAATCAAAAAATATGACAAAATAGTACTAGCACGTCATATTAGTCCCGATCCAGATGCTATAGCTAGTCAAATAGCTTTAAGGGATTCAATTAAATTAACATTTCCGAATAAAGAAGTATATGCAGTAGGTGCAGGAGTTCATAAATTTAAATATTTAGGAGCTCTTGACAAACCTGATTTAAGCACTTTAAATAATTCTTTATTAATTGTACTTGATGTTCCGAACTTTTATAGGGTGGATGGTATAAATGGATTAGAATACGATGCTATTTTAAAAATTGACCATCATCCAGCAGAAGACATCGTTGGTGATGTTGACTGGACTGACTCAACTAAATCTAGTACATGTGAAATGATTGCAGAACTTCTTCTTTATAGTCCACTTGCCATGGATACCAAAATTGCTGAAGATTTATATGTAGGAATGGTTTTTGACAGTGATAGATTTTTACTACCAAACACAAGCGCTGAAACTTTAAAAACAGCATACGAACTTGTTAAAACAAGCAATATCAATTTTGTAAATCTTTATGACAATTTATATGAAAGAAGCATAAATGAAGAAAAGTTCCGTGCATATCTCATAAACAATATAGAAATAACTGAAAATAGATTTGGTTTTATCTTTGTTCCAAGTGAAGACTTAAAGAAATTTAATGTTGAACCAACAAGTGTATCAAATCAAGTTAATGATTTCTATTTTATTAAAGAACTTATGTGTTGGATGTTCGTAGTATACGATGAAAGAAATGATATTTATAAAGCAAATATCAGAAGTCGTGGACCAGTTATCAACGAAGTAGCAACAAAATATAATGGGGGAGGACATAAATTTGCATCTGGATGTCGAACTAGTGATTATAAAGTAATTGAAGCTTTAGCTAAAGATTTAGATGCAACATGTAAAAAGTATAATGATGAAGAAAATATCTAATATAAAAAAGAAAAATAACAAATATATAATAACTCTAGGTGATAAAACTCAGCTAGAGTTTTATAGTGATACATTAATTAAATATAATTTATTAAAACCTAGAGAACTATCTGATATAGAGTTTAAGGAAATTATAAATTATAATAATTATTATGAAGCTTTCAATAAGTCATTAAAACTCATTAGTAATAAACAAAGAACAAAAAAAGAATTAGAAAATAAATTAAAAGATTATTCTAAAGAAACAATAGGTAAAGTAATTAAAAAGTTAGAAGAACTAGATTATTTAAATGAACAAAATTACATAAGAAGTTATATCAACGATCAAATAAATCTAGGAATAAAAGGTCCAAACTATATAAAAAGAGAATTGGAAAAATTAAAGTTAAATTCACTATATATAAATGAAACACTCGTTAGTATAGATGAGTCTATTTGGAAAGAAAAAATAGAAAAAATTATAAATAAGAAAATAAAAGCTAATAAAAATTTAAGTAGGAATAATCTTATTTTAAAACTTAAAAGTTATTTAATATCACTAGGTTATGAATCTAGTATGGTAGTAGAAATGCTCAATTTAGTAGATTTCGAAGAAAATAATTCTATATTAGAAAAAGAATATCAAAAAGAATATAAGAAATTAAATAAAAAATATAATGGGAAAGAATTAGAAAATAAAATAAAGTATAACCTTTATAAAAAAGGCTTTTCTTTAAATGATATAGATAAAATTCAAAACAAATACTAGATTATCACCAAAATAATTGCTATAATAATTGTATAAGATAAGGTGATATTAATGAAGTATATGAAAATAATGATACTTGCAATAACTCTTTTACTATTAACCGGATGTGGGTGGAGTGATGTCCAAGATAAGTATGAAGATTTATTAAATCAAAATATTTCTTGTACTTATTATACAGAAGAAAAAAGTGCCTCAGACGATTTTTTTGGAGTGGGAACCATGGTATTATCTGCAGATTATAATGGTTTTTATCTAAATTTGAACAATAATAAAAAAATAGTTTTATATGACAATAATGGAGAAAATACTTATTTAGACTTTCCAACTCAATATGTTTATATGCAAACAGATTTCAAAGAAAGTTATTTCAAAAAATATCTAGAAAATAATAGCTGTCCTTCTACAATTTATATTTATATGGGAGGAGATCCTTATTTTTCAGTTAATAGTTGCGATGGAATAGGAGCTTGCAGTTCTTATGTTCTTAAACAAAATCAAGTAACAGATGAAAATGGTGAAAAGATTGATTGTCACTATCCAAATGCAGTTGCGTGTGCCAAAACATCAACAGAAAATACTAAACCTAAGTATTATTTAGAGTTTGGTTATTATAAAAAATCAAATGGTACAATATCAAAATATTTTGGCGTTTCATCAGATAAAAACTATAAAAATATGGAAGCTGCTATAGATGACGATGAATTGACAGTTTATGAAAACTTATCATTTTTTACGGTTACGTCAGATGCTTCAAAAGAAATATATCTTTCTAACAATAAATTTATTGCCATGGATAAGTTAATCATAAAACCAACTGTGACAACCAACACAACTTACTTTATTACGGGACCAAATTCAACAAATTATGGAGATTTAGATGAAGTTGGTAACGAGGAAGTTCCAAACATTGATCCGGACAATTCAGAAATTGAAAATACACCGCAAGAGGATTTGGATATAACAGA